>JAABUO010005557.1_pt1 | contig 14624 bp, 17 predicted proteins | sample 5559291 | NCBI WGS metagenome assembly JAABUO01 (sample SAMN10711878, study PRJNA513372) | rock metagenome | isolation source: Antarctica rocks | place: Antarctica: Victoria Land, Finger Mt sud | reverse complement strand
TCAGCTATCAAGGTATGTCAATCAAACAGCCAAGCAACAAACAAACAAACAAACAAACAAACAGACAAACAGACAGACAAACAAACAAACAAACAAACAAACAAACAAACAAACAAGCAAACAAACCAACAAACAAACCAACCAACCAACCAACCAACCAACCAACCAACCAACCAATTGATTTGCATTCCTGTCTTTCAGACTCGTCATGACCAGCCAATGTTTAGATGCAGCAGCTGACAAACCGAGTTGCTCACAGCAGTCACAGCCCGTGCTGGCATTGTGGTGCACAATCGCTTTCTGGCTGTTAGCAACTTTTGACTTTGTGGCTCTCATGCAATAAGACTGAACGACAACGAGTGCTTCTCATGACAAAAACGGTGTATTGCTTACAGCTTGGCAGAAGAGGTCATAGCAGCCGCAGGCTCTGAGGAAGCTGCACGCTCAGCCCTTGCTGATGCAGCGTCAGCACAAACGGAGCACAGACAAGCACAGCAGCAGCTCATGGCCTGCACCGAGATGCTGGGAGAGAAAGAGGAACGGCTGGAAGAGCTGAGGGCTGACCTACAAGATGTGAAACAGCTGTACAAAGATCAGATAGAGTTCATGGTTGAACAGCTAGCACATCTCACGCAGCAGCAGAAAGAAAAGCAGCAGGAGGTGCATGAGATTGTCGTGGATCAGGGAACAAATTAATAGGCGCTTGGTAACATAGCAATAACAACATAGTAATGCTTGGTTGAGCCAAAGTATGTAGGTTTTGAAGGAGAAAGGCAACTCCTAGTTTGTGGTCGGTCTGCAGGATGTGAGATGAGGACCACCTGTGCATGGTCGTCTTCCGTCAATAAAACATCTTGTTGCTATGGCCAATCTACACATGTGGTGCCTAGATGAGCATTTGCATAAAGGGTAGCGCAAGTCCTTCTGCAAAGCTCGGGACTGTAGCTGCTGTGAGGTACTGTAGGCATTCTTATATGTAGCTATTCTGAGACAGGCATCTCGACTCCTCATGGCTTTGCTAAATTCATGATCACCTGTCGTAGCTATGGCATGCCTTGAGCTAATTTTCAGTGTGCACGGGTGTGTCTTGGTGCAAGCTGATAACAAACTCCCAAAATCTTCCTTCTAGACTCAAAACCTGAGGCTCGTATTGTAATCAGATGTTGCTATGTCTTGTCATTGAATCGAATCAGTATTCTGGAGTAAGTTCATGACAGAAGCAAGCATGCAGCTTATAAACAATCAACAAGCGTACCAGTTGTGATGAGTACACCTTCAGCAAGATGCCTGAAAGCCCTCGCACATATATACACAACAAAAAATGTCGATAATGCACCGGTAATATACAAGTCACTTTATTCCTCATGGGCAACCAGATAGCTGGACACCATTAGCTGCAGCATCTGATCTCTGCAAAAGCTGATGCATTGATGACAACAGTGGCCCAAAGTTACTGTGCTACTGGTGAGTTGTACAAGCAGCATAGCAACACATACCCCATCAGCTGGGATAATGTTGGGTCACACTAACTCTCAAGCACAAATACAGATGACCGCATCAAGTCATTCTTCAAAGCTGAATGCTCCTCACAGGTTTTCCGGTTCTGTCAGCAGCAGAAGTGGCAGTGTTGTGACCTGTGGCAAGGCATGATAGTGCCAGTGCAGATGCCTTATTGCTATGGCATTATCAGTGTTGGTACAGACACACAGGCAGTGTTGGCAGAAAAGGCACGTCACCAAACAGCATTTGCTTCAAAAGAATGTTCAGGCACTAGGGGTCCCCTTGGCTGTGTGAATGCCGGCAATCGTTGTGGTAATGCTGCAGCTGCATCATCACAGTCACGTCGCTCCCCCTGCACACATGCAGTCGCAAGGGGCTGCAATGGATGTCTCCGCTTTTGATGTCAGGTTGCACCATGTACAAGATGCAGCATGCATGCACATGCACGATGCAATGGTGCCTACACAGTGTTTATCCAATTGTGAGAAAATATAGGATGACACGACCAGGACATAAGCTTTGCTGATCCCGCACAGGGTCATGCCTGACATCTCTTGCAGCTTCATGCCACTCAACTCTGGGCCCTATGCCCATGCTGACCATGCACCATCTTTCTTCACGCAAAGCTTTCTCTAAATCGAATGCACACACGGAGTGCAAAAGCACAACACATGTCTGAGTCAGCACCTGGGACACAAGTGCGCTCCCTTCAGGTGAGCCTGAGCTGGAAGAAGGACATGAGTCAGCATGACAGCTTGCCGGCTGCTGACTCAGCTGCTGCGTTAAATTCAGCGCTAAGGGGCGTCCTTGATCGTGCCCTGCCTGCTGCTGCTGCCCTTGCAGTGGTTTCTGTTGCTGCTGCTGCTGCTGATGATGCATGAAAGCAGTGTTGTGACTCTGATGGGGTGCCTGCATAGAGTAGCAGCTAGTGGCACCACAAGCATAACAGGATCAATTTCGTGCTGCTCTGCATGCATGCCTTTGTTGAGAAGGCGCACAGGCAAAAGACGCCTGCTAGGAACAGACCCAGTGTAACATGTTGCAGCAATGTGCCTCTAGTGAGCAGCAATGGGCTGTACAAGCATATACTGCAGACATCATCATCTGCCAACAGCAAGTGTACGAGAGCATGGCAGCTTGGTTCCTGGCATGTGCTGCAAGATAATCATTCAAGCATTCAATGATTGTTGCAAGCATTCCAATCACGGCTTGCCTGCAGACAAAGACCTTCTGGTTGAGATCTGCTCGAGCCATACAACAGCTGCTGGGGCAGCTGCTGGGGAAGTTCCTGGGGCCGTTGCCGTAGCAGTGACCAATCTCTTGAGCTTCCTGCAAAAACCCAGCAACACCATGCTCAGGGAGATCCTAAGGCATGCTAAGATCCTCATTCTGCTGTATAAACAGCTTGCATAGCCGTCAACTGGAGGCAAAGTGGGAACACGTCTAAAAAAAGGTATATTGATTTGACCCAAAACCAATAGATCTAGCCATGAGTAAATAAAGAAAGGGTAGCACCCTTTGGAGGCAAAGCCGAAAAGTGTTGTTCTGAAAAGGCAAAAGCCAAAGAATGCCAGGATCCTGAGTCTCCAGCAACAGACATGATGACATGATGTGTTTTATTTGCCCAAAGCACTTCACGGGGCACATTGCAAGTGGAGTTGCGTCTGAACACTGCAAGTATGTATTACAGTGTTTAGAGACATCCAGATGGTCACAAGAAAGCTGCCTGTGGGGGAGGGTTTCAAGCGCAGAAACGTATCATGCCATGACACACCAAGACCCCGCACCTCATCCTCTTGTCTACAAATCTCGACATATAAGTCTCACTCATTCAATACCAAATTAGTGGGGGGAAAACAGGACAGCTGTGCAGAGGAGGGCACCTGCTTCTGCTTCAACCATGTCTTGCTGCTCTGCAAGTTGAGCTGGCCCCAACATTGACCTGGCCCAAATTGAGTCGGCAAGTGAAGCATGCGGCCGTCCAAACACCTGACTTTTGACTGTGTCTCCATTATAGGTTTGAGGCTCATCCCAGCTGATGAGATTGTCTGCCTCATTAGGCCGTGATGTCTGCAGGCCACATGCGCATCCTGATGGAGTGAAAGGACACGAGGTAGGGCTGTGCTGCTGACTGTCGTCTGGCAAGGGCTGTGCAGGCTGGCTCTTTATGTGACAAACCTGTATGTGGTGGACGTAACAAGAGGCAGGCAAATGCAAATCTGCCCACTGCAGCATCTGATTGAGGGGCGCAGAGGGCCAAAAAGCACTGCAACTCCTGAACGTGTGAATGGGTGCTGCAGCTCATTTGCATTGCAGTAATGTTTTCTTCACCGCATCTGCTCAGAAACAGTCAAAACAAGGTAGAGCCAAGATTTGCACACACTGGTCTAGTATGTTTCCTATGCAGGATAAACATAGCTGCAATTTAAACTTGCCCTTGTGTAGCCAAACCCTGTACAGCAACTGTACCCCGTAGCACCAAGTGCAAACATCACAAACAGGAGTGCAACATTGTAGCAGAAAGGCTGACACAATTAGAATGGTGATGCTGCCAACAGACACATCCCTGCATCCATGCTCCCAAGTGAGCCAGGTGAACAGGTTTATCCAATCCTGATGGGAGTGTGACAATCTGCTGTGAGGCCGCATTCATTGCTGCAAACTCATGCTGTGATGTATCATGTTGTACCTGAGCAGCGGTGGCTAGTGGTGTTGGCAGCCAGGCAGATGCGGGCCCCGGTACCTCATACCCACATGCCTGCCTGGGGGACCCTAATGACCCTTGGGGCCCACTGATCAACATCCCACCTGACCCTGACCTCTCGTGCCTTACTGTGCCTGCCCACATTCATGGCGCATCACTGAATTGCGCTGACCACTTGACATGTGATGGAAGGTGCGGGTGTCATACCTGTGAATGATGTGGATGGCAGGCAGACGCAAGCTACATCACCGGCTGAACATAGCTGGCCAGCATTGCTTGAGCTGGTGAGACAACTTTGTGGTGCACATGAGGAGGTGTCTCCTTTTGTGTGCTTGTAGGATCTAAGCTTTTGGGTTGTATGGGTGCTCACAGATCTCTCTTTGTGCTTTCATAGCAAGTCACAGATTGTCATCATGATGCAGTGCAGGTCTGTGTCAACAAAAAGTGTTCTATCAGGCAGGCCAGTCAGATAGCCTGAGGTGGTGCTGCTGACTGTGTGCTGACCTTGGAGATTTGCGCTGGCATGGCTCCAAGTCCCTATTCTCCTGTGTGCACCAGCACCCGACCCAGTTGGGGTGGTGTGATGATGAATTCTGCCATGCACTTTCTGTGGTGGCATGTTTTCATCAAGGGAAGTTTTTTTTGGACTCAGCAGCTGGCTTGCCCAACCTGCTCTGATGGCAGTGGGTGACTGTACGCTGTTTGGACTGGTGACCTGGGGTTGAGTGATGTAGCTGAGCATGCCTGCACCGATCACGATGCAGTCTGACTGTGATGCTGCAGGCAAATCCACGGTTGTCGCAGAGTTGGTATCGTATGAGGACCTGGGTCGCTTGGAGCATGTACCACAAGCTTGGATATCTGCTGGCGAGACGGGGACACCACCGCCGTTGCATAAGATGCTTCGTCAGGAGCATGTTCCTGCATGACGTCGTATGCAGGCATGTCAAGTCGCTCACGGCTGAGCGCCGTCTGCCTCTTCCTGAACAAAAATGCACAGCTTGAGCAGTGGTTTAAGATGTGGCTCAAGCTCTGGTGATCTTGCAGAAATATCTAACTGCGTACGCAGTTAACGGACAAGATCATAACGACCAGGCACGAGACGCGCGCAAATGTGCAAACACCGACAGAAGGCTAAGAGTCACTCACCAGAGAGGGCGGGTTCTATCAACCATTTCTCTCTGTCGACCCGGACAAGGGACGCGAGCGAGCGCCGTCAGGGTCGACTCTGAAACTGGAATCAAAGCCGGGTCACAGTACAGCTTCAAAAGACGGCTCAGCTCAGCGTAAGCAGCAACAAAGACTGATGCTTGATGCCTCTCAGCGTGAAGGGCTCACTGTGCTCAGTCATTGACTGGGGATTCTCAAGGACGTCAGCATGATTGTCAGCTTATGCAATTTGCTATTCTGCGTTCGCTGATAGGGACGACATAGTCCCGGTCATAATCCCGGTCAGGTTTCGATGCTTCAACGAAGTCAGTCACCATTTTATAGGCAGACTGAGTCGACTCAGCAATCGCATCTGAGATGCCACGATGCGTGCAACAAAACGATTCCATTGCATCAAAGACGCGGTGCCAAAGACTCCGCAAAGGGTGCGCTGTGCACTGCTTTTGCCAAGACACCACTGTTGCATGCACAGGTCTGGTGGTCTGTAGGTGCAGCAGTGCCCTACAGAGTGTCTTTCAGCGTATTCACAGCTACAGCTCGTACATTGACAGTTCGCATGTCCGTCTGACAATGAACCACGTGGTGCACCCGCATGAACATGGCCATAGCTGACTGGTATTATGAAATAAAACAACCAATGCACCACAACATTTAGACACAAGTTGAAACAAAACATTGTGGCGAAAGGACACCAAGCCATGTAATCAAAGCAGATTGCAAGTGTTGACAGGATGTCTGTCGACATGTGGCCATGTAACATCCCAAAATAAAAAGATGGTCGCAAGAGGAGTTATGAGCATATAGGTGGTGATGTATGGCATCTTTGAGGGTTCTGCTTCAGGGCTCCTCCCGATCTGAGCAACGAGATCCATGAAGCTCCTGCAAGTAGTCACTCTGGTTCAACATCAATTGATCATGAACCAAAACGTGCATTGTCTTGCTAAGCATGAGCTTGCAAGGTTGACCATGGTAGGGTCAGGCTTGAGGTGATGGTAGGGTAGGGTAGGCTATGGCTAGGTTCCAATGACCACTGTGTGAATGACATGTAAAGCATGTACAGTCAGAGCTTGAAATCGTTTTAGAGCTGACTGCCTAAGTGTTTGCTCACAAAAACAAGTGAACTATGCGTACTTATATTGTGGGAGGCTGCAATGCTCAATCTCACCATCAAACAGCCCTGGTGGTGACTCGACGACGCGCATTTTTGTGTGCAAGCCATTGCTTGGTGTATAGCTTTGGAGGTAGTTGCTTATGGACTACAACTCAGCAGCCAGATCCCTGGTTTCACCAAATGAGACTGCCTGTGCGCAAGGGGGCTTTGGCTGCCTCTTTTGGGGTTCAGGCATTTGGATGTGCCTGCGCTCGCTCAACCCATATTTCTGAAGGGCCGCACAAGATACAATTTGAACAAATACAAGGAGACAATATTTCCTGGTTTACTTGTCACCTTTCCTTGATAGATTGGATCTCAGATACACGTTCCCAAGGATACATCAATTTGCAGAGCTTGGTAAAATGCCTGGATCATAGAGGTGTTGCATCAGGTACATATACAGTATGCAGTCAAGCAAGGTTGTGTTAGGCTGCACGATGCATTTACTTGTCACCTTTGCAAGGTGTTGCTTTGCCGTTGTACTGGTTGCCTTCAAGTTTGCAACGCTCCTAGCTTTAGTACTGCCAAGCCGCCACACCACTCTTGTTATATGTATTTGGTAGTGAAGAATTCTTTGAAGTAACATAAAGTGTGCTGGTCTCGGGGCACATGCAGAAAAGTGGTGAGCTGTGGTGACATGAGAAGGGTCAGCTTGGGTGGTCATGTTTGGGAGTACGATGCGGGTTATCTGCAATGCACATCAGTGACGAGATGTGTGTTGTGGATTCTCCTTCACCACTCGCAGCGCTCGTTGGCATTTGGACAAGGTCTCAAACTGGTTGCAGCAATGTACACAAACTCTTGATATACCTTTACAGGCAGACTAGAACAATCATATGTCCTGGTCTGCTTGTCATATTTGCAAGGTGTTGCTTCGCTCCACTACCGGTCGCCTCATCACTTACTAGCTATATTGGTCTCGGAGCACATGCAGAGAAGTCAGTGGTTTTGACCAGAAGATTGCGAGCCTGCAACCACCGCTCAATGTATTTGATTGCCGCTGTAGCCACGACGCTGTTGGTGGCCTACAGCATGACATGGTTCCGGTCGAAAATCGAGCTCGGTGGCAAGCATGTGATCATCACGGGAGGCTCGGAAGGGCTTGGCTTTTCCCTCGCGAAAGAGTTTTGCATGAAAGGGAGTCACGTAACCATTGTTGCCCGCACGAAAAGCAAGCTGGACCAGGCCATCGTCGAACTTCAGGAAATGGCACTTCCAGAAGTGCAAGTTCAAGCCCTCACAGCAGATGTAACACAGTATGAGCAGGAAAGGACCACAGATCACGCAGAGCTACCCAGGTCACCAATGTTGGTTTGACCCATATGTTGTGCTGTACAGATGCAAGCTGTTGTGCAAGAAGCAGAGGCGTCATTTGGGCCCTGTGACTTCATGGTTTGTAACGCTGGCGCTACTCACCCGGGTGACTGTCTATTGCTAGCAGTAGTGCATGTTGCCCGGCTGCTGAAGCTGCAGCGCAATTTGTGCAGGCAGAATAGAGGATTTGCCAATTGAAGTATTTGGGAGAATCATGAACATAAACTATTTTGGAGTAATACACTCAGTAAAGGCAGTCTTACCCAGAATGCTGCAGCGACATCAGGGACACATCGCTATCATCTCCTCATCTCTTGGACTGCTCAGTAAGGCTTTTGTCGTTTCACTGCACTGATCTTTGCCTCACAGTTGTGTCTGTATTGTGCAGCTGTATTGGAAGGTCACACACTGCAAAGCCTTGCAACACTGTAGTGTCTATGTAGGCTTCACTGGCTATGCAGCCTATGCCCCCACCAAGTATGCTGTCAGAGGCTTGGCAGACACCTTGCGTAATGAAGTGAGCTCAACTATAGACCCATCTTTGGCTTGAATTTTGCCTTTCAAAGGGTGTATGGGCAACATTGGAAGCCCAATGCTATGCATGAGCATACAGCCTACTGAATGTAGGCTGCTGAGCTCTTACTTCTCTTCCTTGCCATTGCTGCAGCTTCAGGGCACTGGGGTGCATGTTAGCATAGGCTTCCCTGCCGACATGGACACGCCTTGCTACAAAGAAGAAGAGCTGATAAAGGTCTGATACCTGCAACCTAATGACATCTGCAAGTGAAGCTTGTTTGCAGCACACACCGCAGCATGTCATGACACATGCTTGTGATTGCAGCCCAAGGAGTGTAAGGCTGTCAGTGCAGCTTTTGGATCTCTTTACAAACCTGGACAGGTGAGACTTGCAATGTGGTGCTTGTTTGTCAAGCAGAGATTTGCCTGCCAGAAGATGGCTTGTGCTGTACGTTGTGGTTCTTGACTTGACTGCATTGTAGCCTACATGTGGTTGCGTGTTAGCTTCACTTGCCTCAATTGTACTACATGTCCCATGTCATGAAAGGTACGGCATCTTACATGTGTCTGCCTTTGTGTTCCATTCCCATGCGGTCCATCTTTGTCAAGCTGCCAAAAGGTGCCTGTGGACAAGTACCACATGCTGTGATTTCAACAGGTGGCAAGGCGTTTTGTACATGGCATTGAGCAAGGCAGATACCATCTGCCGTCCCCTGACATTGGGCAAGACTGGTTCATTATGGATGGAACAGCCTCATGGTCACCACGCAGGTTGCCATTGTTGGTGTCATGCATACTTGCCCCCATTGTCCCCCTCGCCATGTTTGTGTGCACCAAGATAGCTGATCGCATTGTGAAAGCAGAAAGATTGAAGTCCTAAAAGCTTTAGCTCCTGGTTCATGAGGTTGGCTGTAAGTCGTCAAATTGACTTGCATATTTGATGCCTATATCTGTTGTGTGCAAACCTTGTGCCGTGTTTATGTGACGTATGTCGCGGTGTTGGTTCACTCATTGCAAAGCATGCGGCATATCATGAGGTACCACCGGTGCTGTACGGACCCTGCAATCACTGACGGCGTGATGCTCTGCATGTATAGCACTGCTCCGTCCCTGTAGTCTCATATACATGACAGCATTCCTTCTCAAGCATGCAACTCTTTGTATGCGTCGCTGTGTCAGTTGGGCACCTGACAGAACTTTTGCAGTACAGTCATCGCCACGTGCATTACGCATTTTGAGGCTAACAAGGCAAGATCGGAGAACTTGCCAGACAAGCTGTCGGGCACGTCGAAACCTGCATCGAAATCTCAGGCGACGTAGTTGGTGGATCTGGTGTGCCTTTTGTCGCTGTCCCACTATCGCGCAGAATTGGCACTGTCCGATGGGGCCGACTGTGCAAAGCAGCGTCAACAAACTCTGCACTCCTTACCTAGGTCCGACTCGATCGGCGTGTTTGCATGCACCGGTCTTTGCCTGTCACAGATTGTCAGCACACCCTTGCAGAGCCGCTCCTCGGCCGCACCTTAAAGCCATGGGCTCCATGTGGACAAAGCCTGTTCTAAGTGAGCCAGGCGGCAGGGCAGACACTGTCAAAGCTGCAAGTGTCGACGTCGGCAGCACCAGCAACACTTTTGTTGTGAGTATAAGAGCGCTGCATGACGCTCCTCGGTTCCTGCGGTATGCAGTCTTGCACAGTCAACCTGTGATCAGAAGACTAATACAAGTGCCTCTTGGCAGGACCCCGGTCTAGAGACTGACATTCATGGCGTCGATCGCGTGCCTTACCGAGACCAGGGTTGGAACTTTTGGAACTGGCAAAGTCATAGAATACATTATGTTCAAGCTGGTAAGCTTTTCTGTTGTCATATTTCTAGGCGTGCTGTTTTGTGTCCGCCAAGTGACCATCATTGTAAGATGATCATAGGTGACATTATCAACTGATCTGTGCATTTTACCAAGTCTTGTGGTACATGTTACATAATTATTGTTATGGTTTTTATATGATTGCACAACATGCAAGAACACTGGCTTATGGACATGTTGAAGACTTAGGTTTCAAAATGCTACTCTGAACATGCTTTGCTGGCGACAGGCAGCTCTGGACCTCCCATTGTCCTAGTGCACGGCTTTGGGGCATCAGCCTACCACTGGCGCTACAACATCATAGAGCTAGCAAAGAAGCACAGAGTCTTTGCAGTAGACCTGTTGGGGTTTGGCTGGAGTGACAAGGCACTTGTGGACTACAGCTCCAACATCTGGTCTGACCAGATTGCTGCCTTCATCAAAGAGGTGGTGAATGATGGACCAGTGGTCTTGGCCGGGAACAGCTTGGGTGGCTACAATAGTCTGGCCACTGCTGCCCGGTATCCGGAGCTAGTCAAGTAAGTCATTAGGCTGATCCCTGTTGTGTTCAGCCAACATTGCTACGACCTGGCATGTTGTTCTTTCATTATTGCTCTGTTTTCCACTTTGTTTCATTATTCGGACGATGTGTGCGCCTGTGTGACAAGGACGATGGTATGTTGCACTCTTTCCTGCACTGCAGGTGTGGCTAGATAGGCTGCCTTCTGATGTCAATGCGCATACCTGCAGGGGTGTGGTCCTGTTGAATGGTGCTGGCAGAATAGAGGATGTACAGACAGCTGTGGAAGCGCCCGTTGCAGCTGGTTTGAGCTCTTCAGAAAAGGAGGTTTTGGCAGCCATTGATCCTGCAGACTTTAGTGATGCCGGCCACACCGCCTCTGGCATGACCCGCCAGAACTCAGCGTCTAGATCTGATGCTTCTTCGCAGTCTTCAGCTTCTCAGACAGCTGCTCCATTGACGAAGAGCAGTAAAGAGCAGACGAGCTTCCTGCAGCAAGTGCTGTCGCCGCTGGCAACTATAGCAAAGAGAGTGGCAGTGTATGGCTCCTTCATTCTCACAAAGCAACCCAGCAGAGTGAAGCAAGTCCTTCAACAGGTGAGATTCTGGTCTTCAGCAACACCTGTAGCTTCATGTACAGCTTGGCCTGCAGCATGCGTCACTCAACAGAGTGTTTGCGGTCCTCAGCACATGTGTACGGCTGGTATGGGCAGCTTGTATGCATGATGTCTTTAGCAGTGTGCAATGCAAAAGCCCTATTTTGGCATGAAAGTCGAAACCAGATTCACAGATCTGCGTATGTCATTACATACGCTTTGTATGCATTGAGGTCCATATACCATCTGCGTGCGAAGCAACAGCATCGCTGAGTTTCCAGCTCTCTTTGCAGGTCTACATTGACAAGACCAATGTTGATGATGACCTGGTGAAGTCCATCATCAGGGCTGCAGAGGATCCCAACGCTGCTGAGGTCTTTTACAGAGTGATCGGTGGGAATTCTGGTGTGACAGGCGGCGGAGCGAGTGTGAATCAGTTGCTGAACAAGCTTGATAACAAGATGCCCATGCTGTTATTGTGGGGTGACTTGGACCCTTGGATTGGTCCTGGCAGTGCAGCTAGGGTGAAGAAGTATTACCCAAAGGCCGACAGGGTTGGAATTCAGGCAGGCCATTGTCCTCACGATGAAAAGCCAGCAGAGGTTGACCGGATACTGGTGGAATGGGCAGATAAGTTGTAGGCAAAAGATAAGGGGCATAAACAGATAGCTGGTTTTGTTAGGCTTTATGCTATCTATATTCAAGTTTTCAGAGTTCTGAGGTTGATAATTGGATGTATCACTGCTGTTTGATGTTAGTCACAAACGTCGGTCATTTTCGTACAGGTATATGATTATATCACAGACGTTGTGATAGGGATGTATCTGTCCTGAGATATTGCTACATTCCAGCCTGGACGGTGTAGTGTGGGGTAGCAGTATTAAGATTGAAATCTTGTTGACACTCGTTGTTGTAGCTTTTCCGAAGGCTGTGGAGCCAAGTCAAAACAAATGCTGCGGAAACGCAAACTACCTGATCTGCAAAACAGCATTAATAGACAATGAACGTAGGGAAACGGGAAGGTCTGAAACGATGCAGTTTTATTTTCCGTAGCGTTTTGGCTGCTTCTGACAACGGACTGCAAGTGTTTTTGCTATTGAAAAGCTGTTGATCATTTGCACGCCAGGCAATCATTCGTTGACTAAATATGAATCAGCTTAGTATGATGTAAACTAACCAATATTTGTTAGTTACCCAACACATTGGCAACATGGTACATGCACGTCCACATGCATCCAAGTTGAACCCATATATGGATGCCTATATATATAGCACCATCCATACTCAGCAAGCATATGCTGCAGTGGTATATAGGAACAAGACAGGTCTACATGTACATGTAGAAGCTAATCAGGAATGTCAGGAAAGTGCCAGACTGCAACTCTATTCCGGCTCGCCTGTGTGAGCAAAACTCCCCAGGCTGACAAAATTTGAGGCGGAGACCCACAGCAATCTTGTGCTGCTGCTGCAAACATCTTGTCCCAAGCTTGCCCCTCCTTGTAGGCCGCAGGGCCTAAGTTTGCAAAGGTCAGTCTACTCTTGCCACAATGCTGAAGATACTGTGGCCCATGTTGAAGTGTAACATATACATTGGTGTGCTCTACTCGTGCACATGCACTGCTACCCTGCTGGACGGGCAGATTTTTTAAGACTGCAGACCACAAGCTGGCTCCTGAATGTGGTTGTTCATTATGGCATGCCAATACCCCTGATGTACAAAAGACTGAATACAGAGAGTGTTTTGGAGGTGCACCATGTTGAGCAGTCAAGCTCGACCCACCTCCTCTGTCCAGATCTGCCACATTGTCACCCAGCAAGAAACATAAGCAAAAATGGCGCACAAGGTGTTTTCTGAGATGTATGCTGTACGCGACCAGCGCTTGATTGTCATCATGCACAACAATGCTGTTTATCTCACCAGCTGCTTTATCTGCTGTGCGCAGCCAATCTATCAACGCTATTACACTCCCATCTGTTGGGCTGAGTGCTAGGATCTGACAATCATGCGTGCCAACAAGGAGAACCTGCAGCGTGACAGCCAACAGTTTCCACAGAAAGCAGGCGATCAAAGTAATCTGAACAGCACTGGGCATGTGTCCGTTTGTGGCACAGCTAGCATATGTGATCGAGTCCAGATTGTATGCAGATTACATCACTGGTGACAGGAATGATTGCTGCTGAGCATGCAGCAGAGTTGGAAACATGTGACATGCACAAAGCCACTGTAGCTGTCCCAGGCAATGATCCCAGGCAACAAACACCTTACCTGTATTGCATGCACAGTGCCTGTGGCCAGGGCAGTGATATGTGCACCTTGTGCAGGCCTGAAAATCATTTGCAGAGAACCACAGAACAAGTCCCAGACTTGGACGCAGTTGCTTCCTATGAAGGCATGAGAAAGCTCATGTACAACAGTTCCATCTCATGTCACCTCTGAGCAGTCATTTAGAACACATAGTGAGCTGCGTACCCAAATGGATTACGCTGATACTGGTCTTGCACTTTTCTTGTGAGCATGACAAAAAGATTGGCCATAACACCATGCGGTTCAACATGTGGCGCTGTGCAGATGGGTGAGCATCTCAGGCAGCCCAGCAAGCAAGATGGACCCTCACCAACAGAGGCTATGAAGAGCTGGTTGTCAAGAATTGCGGTAGCACAGATGTGCTGCTGGTCAGATGAGACTATGCGTCTTAGGCTTTTCGGACCCTTGAACACAGAACATGTACAGGTGTGAGTGACCACCACCAAATCATCCGACAACAAGGTGACAGCTGTGGGAACACTTGGCAAGAGTAGAACAGCCTTGCATGCGCCAGTGTGCCTATTCCACAATCTCACTGTCTGCACACAGCAGTCAAACTGTGACAGCCTATGGCATGAAGTCTTGCTGCAGCAGGTATACTAGATTTATAGGACACAGCATCTTGGAGACTGCGACAGCTCATATGCTTGTCCAAATTGCAGTACTTGTAACGCTCACACGGTGCACTTAGTCAAAATTTGTAAAGACATACCCTGTCACCTGAGCCAGATGCAAACGTATGTGACAGAGCCGCAAGGCAAGTGACTGGCTGCATGTGGCCTTCCAAAAACTTGATAACACTGCTCTGGGACTCCTGAACTCTCCAGGCTGCCTGTTGCACGGGCAAAGCTGTGTCAGTTTCAGTTTGATTGATGTGCGGCCTCAGAGCATGTGCAAGCTGAGGGTCACCAGGTGCTTCCAGTACAAACGTTTCCACTGCTGGGAAGTACAGCCTGAGGCCTCAGCGGGAATTGCTTTTAATAGTGATGATCTGCCTTCCCATG
>JAABUO010005554.1_pt1 | contig 14628 bp, 17 predicted proteins | sample 5559291 | NCBI WGS metagenome assembly JAABUO01 (sample SAMN10711878, study PRJNA513372) | rock metagenome | isolation source: Antarctica rocks | place: Antarctica: Victoria Land, Finger Mt sud | reverse complement strand
GCGGGCGCCAAGCGCAGTAGGCTTGCGCTGACGCGCGCGCTGCCTGGGGCGGCGTGTAGGCGGCCTCGCTGGTGGGCGGCCTGGTGGGGCCGGCGGTGGGCGGGCTGCTGGCGGACGTGTCGGGCCTGCGCGCGCCGTTCACGCTGACCGGCGTGGCGGCCGCCGCGGCCGCCGTGTACGGCCTGCTGCGCCTGCCCGAGACGCGCGCGCTGGGCGCCGCGGCACGCAGCCGCGAGGCCGACGCGCGCGGCGCTGAGGAGGCGGGCGGCTCGGGCGCGGTGCGCGCGTCCGCCGCCGCGCGCCCCGCCCCGGCATCATGTTGTGCTCACATGCGTGTGCGCGCGCGCCGCCAGAGCGCTGGCAGCGGGATCGCCGGGACTCGAGCAGCCGGCCGGAGAGCGTGCAGGCCGGGCGGGCACATGCTGTGTGCGCCACTCGATGCAGCAAGTGCATTCGCGAGCCGGTATGATGCGTGCCTCGCCGCGCACAGGCAGAAGACGACGAGGAGGAGCCGGCGCCGTCGCGGGCGTCGTCGGGCGCGGAGCCGGGCGCCGCGCCGGGCGCGCCTGGGGCGCGGGTGCTGGCCACGGCGGTGGAGGGCGGCGCAGGCGCCGAGGCGGCGCCCGGGAGCTTGCCGAGGAAACGGTGCGCGGCGGGCGTGGCTGGGCGCCCTGCGCTGCTTGTCGCGCGTGCTCGCAGCCGGGACGCCGGGCCCTGGCGGCCGCAGACGCACAGCGCGCGCTGCCAAGGCCACCCGCTCCCGGGCGTGCCTGCACTGCGCGCTGTGCCCACCGGCACAGTGGGTGTGGGGGAGCTCCGCGCACCACGGCCGGCTGCGCTTGAGCTGGAACGTCCGTGCGGCTCGGGTAGCAAGGGGTGACTGAGAGCGTTGAAAAAGGGCGGCGCGGCGCAGGAGGTGGCGGCGGCCGGGCTGGCTGCAGCTGCTGACCAGCCGCGACTTTGGCGCGATCTCGCTCATCAACGGCATCATGTTCATGACCGCCAACGGCAGCCGCTCCGTGCTCGTGCCGCTGCACGGCCACCAGGCGTTCGGGCTGACGACCACCGTCATGGGCGCGCCCCGCCGCCTGCGGGGCCGCGCCTGGCGCCTAACGTAGCCGGGTTCGCATGCCCGTTGCTGTGCGCCTTCCATCGGGCAGCCGCGAGCGTAGCACCCATTGCGCATGCCCTGTTGACCCATCAAATTGCCTCGTAGCTACCTGGCGTGCAGCCGGCGGCACGTGCCTCGACTGAAGGCAGTCGGTTCCATAAACGGGCTGGGGGGCGCGCTCGAGCCGCGCGCGCTGGGGCCGCAGGGCTGCTGTTTGCGGGCATGGCGGTGGTGAGCCTGGTGGGCGTGATGCCGGCGGCGTGGGTGGCCGACCACCTGGGCCGCAAGTGGACTATCGTGCCGTCCTGCCTGGGCCTGGCCGCCGCGCTGCTGCTCATGGCCGCAACGCGTGCGCGCCCGCCCCGCCGCGCAGCCTCGCGTTGCAACCGGCGTGCGGGGACTCTGCACAGATGCCTGCGACGACTGGGCGCTGTGCCTTGATGCAGGGTGCCGAGAGCGGGTGCATGCTGTTGTCGCCTGCATGCCTTTGCAGCCGGGTGCACGGTGCCGGTCGCACCGTTCCGCCTACCTTATCCCACCCTTAACGACCCTACCCTACCCTAGCAAACCCATCAAGGGGGGCGCGGCGGCGGCGCACGCAGGGCGCACTGAATTTTTCTTCGCGGCCATGGTGGTCTACGCGGCGGCCAACGCGTGCATCGGCGCAACACCGGCCGCGTACGCCGCGGATGTCATGCCGTCTGCGGTCTCCGGCTTTGGGCTTGGCATCTACCGCTGCGCCGGCGACATTGGCGCGCCCCTCCCGGCGGCAGCGCGACCGTGCTGTGCTGTACTTTCTTGAGCGTGAAGGCGCCTTTTGCCATGTCGCAAATCGAGCTGCTGGTCAGAGCCCGGGTGGACTGTGCCTCAACAGGCATTGGCACGGCGTGAAGTCCCAGGCTGGGGTGTAAGGTCAAGTGCTAGGGTCGGTGCACCCGCGCAGGCCTGATGGTGGGCCCGGCGCTGCTCGGCTACATCGCCGACCTGACCTCCGTGCAGACCGCGCTGACGGCCAACGCGGTTGCGCTGGTGGCCGCCACCGCCTACTTCGGCCTGGCCGCGCGCGAGACGCGCCACCTGCGCGTGCGCGGCGCCAAGGCTGCCTAGCGTCAGGGCCTGAGGTGGGCTCTGCGTCAGGGCCGGGCGCGGGCGCGCCAGCGAGGGCGCCCCGCGCTGGCGAGCGGGGCGCGCCCCCGCGTGTCCGAGCTCAGCCGCCGCCGCCGCCGCCGTGTGTTTTTGTAACTTGCCGGCTGTTCTGCCGCGCCGTGGCTGCAAGAGCCTGGCCAGCACTGCCAAATGTGATGGAACTGCAGAGCGAGCTGCGTCAGCAGCCGCCAGGACTGTGATTTTGGAAGCACGCCCTCTAGCTGGGGTACCTCGTCGGTGTTAGGTCACGCGTCTTAGCAGGTCGCACCAGGGAGTCAGCAGCGTGTAAAGCACTGAGCTTGGCCCTTGCCAGTGCTCACATTGTTGTGGTGGCCCGGCTGAGCGTGGCAGGGCACGGTGCTGCGCGCACCCGCATACAGCAAGGCACGTCTGGTGTAAGCTGCACGCCAAGCGCCTGTCCTGTCTCGGCCATGGCCCCTGTACCACTCAACATGGGGTCATAACCCCACGTACCACTCTTTTGCTCGTAGCCGTTCATATAGTTCATGCCGGTGACCAAGGCAGGCGGGAATTAACCCGCCTGGACCTGCATGCATGTGCACGTGCCATGTCTGCTGGACATGACACACAGGAAATTGCGCCTCCGCGACTCACAGGCCAGCAGAGTAGCACCGGTCTGCTCCGCTGCGTGTTGCACACTCACCAGCTGGCGGACGAGCCACCTGTGATGCCCAGGCGGCCTGTATAGTGGCATGGGCGCTGCGTGGGCCGCCGACAGGGGCTGATGCCGCTCCAGGAACACACGCAAGCGGCGTCTCTGGAGCTGGCCGCTGGCATGGACGCGTCAGGCAAGGCCGAGGGGCTGGACCCGCTCATCAGCGGCGCGGTCGACGATGGCCCCCGGCCCTGGTGTGCCGGACGTCGGCGGTGCAGCCGGCGGCAGCGCAACCAGCCTGTTGCCAACTTCGTGGGGCGGCAGCGCTGACCGAGCGCCAGCGCAGGCTGACGCAGGCGCAGTACCTGCTGCTCTTCACGCTTGTCGTGAGCTCTGGGGGCTTTCTTTTTGGGTACGTGCTTTCCCACCTCTGCCGTCCCTCCCGACACTCTGCACCCGGGGGGCGGTGCTGACTCGCAGCTCTCCGAGCGGCAGGTATGACACGGGCGTGATAGCGGGCGCGCTGCCGTACCTGCGGGACACGCTGCTGAAGGACTACGAGAGCGATGCGGCGCGGTGCGCTCCCGCACGCGCCCCGCTGGCAGCGCCCCGCTCGGCTGCCTGTGCGGCGCTCCTCGCAGGCGCCGGGCACCCGCTGAAGACGCTGTCCCCCGGCCGCCGGAGGCGAGCGGGGCCCTCGGCTGACCGGCCAGCCTCTGCCCACGCTGCGAGTGTGCCCCCTCCGCCTGCACCTGGGCCGACCTCGCCGGCAGGCTGGGCGCAGCAGCAGGCGCCCGCACCGCCGGCCTTGGACCGGTCCCGGACCAGCCGCTGACACGCCCGCGCAGGCTCACCGCGGTCCAGGAGGGCATCGTGTCGGCGGCGGTGGTTGGCGCGGCGGTGGGCGCGGCCGGCGGCGGCGTCGCCAGCGACCGCCTGGGCCGCCGGCCGGTGCTGCTGGTGGCCGACGCGCTGTTCGCGGCGGGCGCCGCGCTCATGGCGGCCGCGCCCAACGTGGCCACGCTGGTCGCGGGCGCGTCCCGCCCGCCGCCGCTCCTCGAGCGCGTCCCGGCGGCCCTGCCTGTGACAGCCGGCCGCGCCGGCCGCCGTGTCGGCGCGGCCGCTTGCGGCAGACGGGGCCCGGCATGCGGTCAATGCGGCAGCGCTGCACAGGCATGATGAACCGCGATGCTTGCTGTGACGCCCTAGCCCTGCCCGGCCTGGGCCTTGCGGGTAGCGCTCCCGTGACACGCCGGGTCCACAAACCCCATACGACAGCCCTGGTGCTTGGTAGCGTGCGGCCGGTCACACCAGCACGCACACGGCCCAGCGCGCACACGCTGCGCTGCGGCCCCCCCGGCACCATCATCAACACCCGTGCAGCGGCGTGCACCGGCTCACGCGCGCGCGCAGCGGCGGCCAGGGCGCGCCGCCTCGGGCCTGGGCATCGGCCTGGCGTCGGTCGTCGTGCCCGTGTACATTGCGGAGGCGAGCCCGCGCCGCTGGCGCGCCGCGCTGGTCACCGCCAACACGCTCATGATCACCGGCGGCCAGTTCGTGGCGTACGCGGCCGACTTCGGCTTCACGTTCGCGCCGGGCACCTGGCGCTGGATGCTGGGCGCCGCCGCGGCGCCCGCGCTGGCGCAGGCGCTCGGGCTGCTGGCGCTGCCGGAGTCGCCGCGGTGCGCGCCGCGCGGCGCGCCAGAGCACGCCGCTGGGGCCTGGTGGTTCATGGTCGGCTGCCCGAGATCCGGACGGCGTGCCTGCGCTCGGGCGACGCGCGGGCGGCCGCCGACGCGCGCGCGCGCGCAGGTGGCTGGCGGGGCGCGGGGACCTGCGGCGCGCGCAGCGCGCGCTGCGCGCGCTGGCGGGCCCGCGCGAGGCCGCGCGCGAGGCGGCCGAGCTGGCCGCGGCGGCGGCCGCATGCGCCGGCGCGCCCGCGCTGCGGCAGGCCCTGCGCGCGCCCGCGCTGCGCCGGCAGCTCCTGCTCGGCGCGCCCCCCGCCCGCGCCGCGCGCAACGCCGCCCCGCCATGAGTCTGCCGAGGTGGCTGTTAGGGGCATGACACGCGCTGCGCTCGCACCTGTGTGGCTTGCATCGCCGCACACCTGCTTTGCCTCTCGGTTACTGCGCTCTGGGTGGCGCGCCCCGCGTCGGACGTGGGGGCCCGACCAGTCGCTCTGTTCGAGGCGACGGCACTGAGGCGTCGGTGCCGCGCAGGGGTGGGCCTGCAGGTGCTGCAGCAGTTTGCGGCCATCAATACGGTCATGTGCGCCCCCTCTTACACGTCCCGTGATGCAGTCTGGCACGCTGCCCCCAGTTACGCCCCTCGCCTCAACATCCTGCTCAAGTGTGTTGCGCCGGGCGCGGCACGCCTGCCCTGTCTGGGTCCTTGCCAACTCATAGGCCCTTGCCCTGCGCCATCCGGCGCGCCCTACGAGCGGCGTGCGCCGACTCCGCGGGCACGCAGCAGCAGCATGCCCACAGCATGGCCGCGCTCACAGCGCACGCCGGCCAAGCGGGCCGCGGGCGCGCGCAGGTACTACACGCCGCACATCCTGGCGCTGGCGGGCGTGCGCTCGCGCCGCCAGCAGCTGCTGGTCGCGCTCGCGCCCGCCGCCGTCAACGCGGCCGGCACCGTCGTCGGCATGGCCGCCATCGACCGCTGCGGGCGCAGGCGCGTGCGGCGCCTTGCGCGCCCGCCAAGCGCCTCCCACGCCTGCCAGAACAGGGCCCCCGTTGATTTTTACAGCATTGTCCAGCTCAGCCTGGCACATCATATGTTACGTAGAGAGCCAAGGCACCCGGGCCGGCTGCAGCGTGCTCCTCGTGCTCCTGCCCGTAGTTGCCCGGGCGCGCGCACCAGCGGCTCCGCAGCGCGCCCGCGCGCGCGCGCAGGCGGCTGCTGCTGGCCAGCCTGGCGGGCGTCATCGCCGCGCTGGCCGGCCTGGGCGCGGCCTTCCACGCGGCCGAGGCCGCCAGCCCGCCGGTCACCGAGGCCGGCACCTGCGCCGCCGCCGGCGCCGCCGCCAGCTGCGCCGCCTGCCTGCGCGCGGTGCGCGCCGCGCCGGCGCCCCGCGCCGCGCGCCGCCCTGGCCCCAGCCGCTAGCCTTTCACACGGCTCCCGCATGCTCGCGGGACCCGAGAGGCTTGCGCCTCGCAGCGCGGTGCCTGAGGTGAGCGACGGCGTCGGCGGCGGGCCGGTGGCCGACCTTCCGCGGCGCGCGCAGGGCTGCGGGTTCTGCGCGGCCGGCGCCGGCGGCGCGTGCATCGCCAAGGGCGGCCCGTGCCCCGAGGCGGCGTACAGCGACGCGGGCTGCCCCTCGCCGTACACGCCGGCCATCATCGCATGCGTGCTGCTCTACCTGGCCGCCTTCTCGCCGGGGCTCGGCCCCGTGCCGTGGGCCGTCAACTCGGAGATCTACCCGCTGCAGGCGCGCCCCGCCCCGCCCCTTCCTCCCGCAGCGGGCCTGCTCGGCAGGGCCCGGCCCCGTCCGCCAGCGCAAAGGCGTGCGGCTATGGCGGGTCTGGCGCAGGCGTGCGAGGCTGCGGGCTCTCTTGACAGACAGTGGCTCCGTTGAGAGAGACAGGCTCTGTCGGAGCCGCCCGCTGGCGCGGCGCCGATGCAGGCTGATGCTCTGGCGCGGCAGGTGCGGGGCCTGGCCAACGGCGTGGCGGTGACCGCCAACTGGTCGGCCAACGCGCTCGTGGCGCAGACATTCCTGTCGCTCGCGCGTGCGCTCGGGCCGGCCGGCGTGTTCTGGCTGTACGCGGCCGTGGCAGCCGCGGGCGCCGCCTGGGTGTACCTTGCGCTGCCGGAGACTGCGGGTGCGCCCGCGCCCGCGCCCCGCTCCGGGCTGCGGCGCTGGCGGCTCTGCCGCGGACAGGCTCCAGCAGCCACATCGCTCCCGAAAGCCATCAAAGGGCCGACACCAGTGTCGGCACTAACTTATGCAACCGCCGCGTTTACTGCAGGTGTTCTTTGTGCGTGCAACTTGGTGGAGAGACGCTCACGCCGCCACCGTGCGCTGCCGGGCGCGCGCAGGCCTGGGCCTGGACGAGGTGCAGGCGCTGTTCGACGGCCGCGGCGCCGCGGGGGCGCCCGCACACCAGTCAGCCGGTGAAACTCGCTGATGGGTTACAGCAGAGGTCATGGTTTGGGGTCCCGCGTGGCGCGCGGCTGGCGGTGCGGCGGGAGCGCGCGCCCCGCCGCACCGCCGCCGCTGGCCTCTTTACAGCCCAAAACTGGTTACTTGTGTGGTCAGGCTCCCGCCCTGCTCGGTGCACAGCAATATGGCACTCCACAGCTGTGACGGAAAGTCAAGCAGCACGGCTCTGCAGAACGCCGGCTGCCCGGCATCACTTGGGCTTGCTCCGCTGTGCAGGAGCAAACAGCCGCGCCTCCTCCTCCGCCTCCAGCCCGCCGCCAAAGCCCTCGTACTTGGCCGCAAACTGCGAGATGCGGCCCTCGTCCTCGCCGGCCGCGCGCGCCCGCCCCGTCCAGCGCGGGTGGCTCGTGGGGTCCTGCAATGCCACGCCTTCACCATCGCCCGGCGGTGAGAAGAGGGCAGGCAGTCACACAGCCTGGGCCCGACGGCGCACCGACTGCAGCAGGATGGGCTTGCTGCTCTGCATCACGCTGGGCAGCTCGACGCTGGCGCCGTTGCGCAGCACATACGTCAGCCGGTTCAGGAACGGGTGGATGCCCCGCTTGGGCATGCTGGTGTGCGCGCTCGAGCGGAGGCCGAGCTGCGTGCGCTCCCGGGATTTTACGCAGACACGGACAGACACAGTAGCTGCCGTGGCCACCACAGTCGAGGAGCTCTGCGCAGCTCAGGCACAAGCACCTCAAAACTCCGTGCACGCAGAGAGCCTGACGTTGCTTGGACCGCGGGCACGTTCGGCTTGTCAGTCAGCAGAACAGTTTGGTAAAGCAGCCTTTCAATCTGAGGGCGCCTTTGGCTTTGTGCAGGCTGCTTGCTCCTTGCTCACCTAGGTGTTGGCCCGAGAACCGCATCCTACTAGGCTAGGGCCGGAGCGTTCCAAAGCCGAGAGCTTTTTGTACAAAGAAAAAGAGGCCGAGCCGGCACGTCTGGTCCATACCTCTGCATCCAATTGGAAGCTATACATCTTTCATAGAGTTATAGTGTCGCCCTGCTTGTTACGTACGTATCCATCATGACAGAGATGCTGTAGGCCCACAGTTGACGTAAGGCGGCTGCAATCCTGACCAGCATGCGGATTTCCATGCTTGTATTACTTGCGCTGCTTGCGCTCGCCTGCGTGTCGAGCAGCGATGCGAAGAAGCTGCTGGCGATGGCGCCCGCGCCCGCGCCCGGCCCAGCGCCGCTGGTAGATGTGTCCGTGCCACGCTTGGTGCAGCTCCTCAACGACAGCGCTGCGTCGGGTGCGCCCGCATGCGACTAATGACGCGCGGCACGCGCTCGGCACGCAAGCCACCGCGCGCCTCAGCAGCCGCTGCATGGGGTTTTCTTCACTGGACGCTCTGCTGAGCGCTGACGCGGCGCGCAGGGCCGGTGTTGTACAAGACGGTGGAGGCGGCGCTGTATGTGGTCGCCGTGGAGGGCAACTCGACAGCTGGCCTGCCCGCAGGTCTGCGCGCCTGCCCCTGCAGCTTGGGCTGCTGTCAAGCTATGGGCACCCTGCGGGCGCCGACTGACGCCGCGCACGGCGGCAGACGCTGCCCGGCTGACGCCGCTGCAGGGCGGCGCGCTACTGGCCGCCTGGAGCGCGGGCGCGGGCGCGCTCACGCTCGCGTTCGCGGCCGGCAACACGACGCGCGCGCTGGCGACCGCCAACCTGACGCGCGCGGCCTTCTTCCTGGACGCCTTTGGCGGCAACGGGACGCGCGGCGTCGTGGAGCCCGCCGCCGACCCGTTCGCGGCCGCGCTGGCGCCCGGCGCGCTCGCGGCGCGGCCGGCGGGCGCCTCGGTGCTGGAGCAGGTGCCACGCCGCTCGCGCTGCATGCACCTTGCATGCTTCTTGCATGCTCCCTGCTGTGCATGTGCGAGAGCCAGAGCATGCGCGCATAAACCGCCCTACCCATGTCTCCAGCACGCCAGTGTGCACCCCAGCATGCAGGTCAGCAGTGGGCAGCCAGCGCGCCAGTACTCGCGCCCGGCTCGTCGGCAGTGATGAAGGCCCGCCAGAAGTTGCCGGCGAAGCGCGGGTCACGGTCTCTTACAGTAGTCGCAGGTAGGCTGTGATTCGGGACGACCTCCTAGAGTGAGAGCTGCGCCAGCTGCGTTGCCGTATGCAGTGTCCTCGTCGGTACATAGTGCGCCATCTTGGTCAGACGGTCCACCAGCACGTAAACGGCGTCGAAGCCGTCCGCGGTCCGCGGTTGCATCACGATGAGGCCATTGTTGCGGAGCTTCAGCATGGTGTTACCGCGGACCGCGGACGGCTTCGACGTCGTCTACGCAGTCATGGACCGCCTGACCAAGAAGGCGCACTTTGTACCGACGATGACGAAGTGTGCGGCAACGCAGCTGGCGCAGCTCTGCCTCAAGGAGGTCGCCCGACATCACGGCCTACCTGCGTAAGCGTCCGCAGCCCGCGCTACACCGGCCACTTCTGGCGCGCCTTCTTCAGTGGCTTGCCGACAATGACGGCAATGCTGGCAAGCGCGGGCACCCCGCAGGCTGCCGCGGCGTCGGAGCGCGCCGCGCGACGCGCGCGCGAGCAGGGGCGGCCGCGGCGCGCAGGCGGCGCGGGACGTGTCGGGCGGGGAGGCGCCCGCGCGCGTGGTGGCGGCCGGGTTTGCGGACGGCGGCGCGCTGGCGCGACTGGCGGCGACCTTTGCCGCCGCCGCCTGGCCGCAGGCGCAGGTCCGCTGCATCACGTTCGGCGCGCAGCGCGTGGGCGACCGCCGGTGCGCGGCGCCGCTGCCGGCCCGCCCTTCCTGCCTGGCGCCCGCGAGCGCGGCGCGGCCTTGGGCGCACGGTCCGCTAGTGCGCAAGGGCCGGCGACCGGCATGCTCCAGCGCCTGTCTGTCGAAACCTGTCCGTGTGCCGCTGTTCGCGCGTGCCACCCTGCCAGCGCGACGCAAGCCTCGCTCCTGCGGCAGGCGGTGCTGTCTGTGCCCGCACCCGATGAGCCCAGCCACGAGGCACCCCCTGGCAAACCCCCCGCAGCGCCCGCAGCATCACGCCTCGAGCGGCACAGGGACGCCGGGCGCGCCGCCGGCGCCGCAGGTTCTCCTGGGCGTCCCAGCAGCTGGTTGACCTGGAGTACGACTGGACGGTGCGCGGCGACCCGCGGCCTCTGGGCCCGCAGGCGTCGCCAGAGGCGCCGATGCCGCTTATTCTAGAGGACAATATTACCACCGCGGCGCCCGGCCTCGAGCAGTGCGCGCCCCAGCCTCTGCGGCGCAGTGCTCTGCCTGCGCTGTGCGGCAGATGGCGTGCCTCCCCTGTCCGGCCGTGCTGTGCGGGTGTCTTGCTGCGACTTGCTGCGTTCGCACCGCCGCTCTGGTGGCGCGCGCGCGGCGCAGCGCGCCGCACCACGCCGAGCAGTGCATGGGACTAACCTCTGCTGCGAGAGCGCGCCTGCATGTCCGCGGACCGCCTGCGTGCGCGGCAGTTCGGCCTAACCCTATAACTGCGCGCGGCGCAGGTTCGGCCTGCAGCACTACGTGAGCGCGCTGGCGGAGACCGTGGCCGCCAGCGGCAGCCAGGGCGCGCTGGCGAGCGGGCGCGCCGGCAGCCAGACGGTCGCGCCCGGCCGCCCGACGCACTGGGCCGACAACTGCGGCGGCGGCGGCGGCATCCTCAACACCGTCCGCTGCTTCTTTGACCGTGCGCCCGCTGGGGCGCCGCGCTGCGCCGCCCGCTGTGGCGCGCCTGGGCGCACGCGCCGGCGCCCCCAACCACACGGGGTGCTACGTCAGGGGCAGTCCGCAGATGTCTTCTTGTGATATGCGGGGCCCAAAGCGGCGCGGGGCGGCGCAGAGGTGGGGAGCGTGTTCAAGGGCATCGGCGACCTGCTCTCCCTGGTCAGCGCCAACGCGTTCAAGGGCGACGCCGTCAACACGGCGCGTGCCTCGCGAGCGTGGGCGCCACCTGCCGTGTGAGCTCGACGGCGCAGACTGCGCAGGGCTGACCCGCCCGCGCTCTGCGCCAGGGCGCGCTGCGCTCGTTCAACATGACGAGCGAGGACCCCGGCGCCTGCCCGGCGCTGCTGTGCAAGATTCGCCCGGCGGCCGTCGCGGCGTGCAACGCGTACCGGGTGCGCGCCCGCGTTGTGTCGCGTGCTGCGTGCCCGCGCGTGTGGCGCGGCTCAGCATGGTGCACAGAGCATCGCTGCGGGCTGCACGGCCGCGATGCAGCCGACGTTTGCGCGCACTGCCACTCACACCAGCCCGCGAGCGCTGCAGAACGGCGACGGCACCATCGCTCCGGGCTCGCGCACAGTCAACGCGGCGTACGACACGCGCGTCGCCGTCGCCTGGCTGCCGGCCAACCGCACCGCGGTGTTTGCGTTCCGCGGCTCGTCGACGGTGGACAACTGGCTCACTGGCTTCCAGCAGTGGTGCGCTCGCCGCAGGCGGCAGCGGCCCGCCGCTGCTGCAGAGGCGCCGGAGCATGGTCGCAAGGCTCGTTGAGTGACTGCAAGAGCCGAGTGACTTCAAGCCGGCGCCTGTCCTGGGCGGTCAGCTGGGGCTGGGGGCGTCGGCAGCCGTCCTGGTCCCAACCCTGGCCCGGGGCTGCGGCTGCGCTGTGCGAGCAGCACCTCGCGAGGCCGTGCGGCCGGGGCGCTGCCGGGCAGGCAGGCCGCCGCACCGGTCGGCCAGCGGCGCGCGCGGCGCAGGCTGAAGGCGGCGCCGCTGGCGCCGGTGCTGGAGGCGATGTACCCGGGCGCGCGCGTGCACCATGGCTTCCTCCGCAGCTTCCAGGCGGTCACCAGCGCCGCCGGCAACGCGTCCACCGACCTGGGGCGCGCGCCCGCGCGCGCCGCCGACGGCAATGCCCATCCGCTGTGATTCACGCTTTGTCTTTGCCAGCGCATGGTGTCAGGGTAGGTGTATTGACCCCTGCCATTACCCTACCTACTTGGGGTCATTCAAGGGCGACGGACCCTGGGGGTCGTCCAAGAGCTCACGCGTGCCCCCGCCACTCGCTCATGCGTGGCTCACAGCAGGGCGCCGCACTCCGGCGGGTGGCCCGCAGCTCACCGGCGCGCGCGCGCGGCTGGGCAGGCAGGTCCTGCGCGAGCTGAGCGGCGGCGCCGCGCCGGCCAAGGTGATCGCGACGGGGCACAGCCTGGGCGGCGGCCTGGCCAGCCTGTGCGGCGTGTGGGCCGCGCTGCAGTGGCCCGGCGCGGACGTGCGCGTGGTCACGCTGGGCTCGCCCAAGGTCGGCAACCAAGCGTGGGTGGACGTGCGCGCCCGGCCGGGCCGCCCCGCGCGCCCCGCGCCCGCCCGCGCGCGCAAGGGCGGCCTGCAGTCGCTGCTGCGCTGCCCTGCCGGCGGGCGCGCCCGCTGTGGCATGGCGTGCATGTGCTCGCCCTGGCGGCGCTGGCATGCATACGGCTTTGCAGGGAGGCTGCTGCAGGGCACCAGGGTGCGCATGGGGTGTCACGGCATTGTTCTGTTGGGCAGCTGCGCGACGCTTGCCGACAAGGCAGTTGACGCGACGGACATGCGCGTGCGGCAGGCTTTCCGGACGGTTGTGGGGCGGAGCTACCGCATGGTCGACCGCTGGGACGTCGTCCCCAGCCTGCCGCCCTTCGAGGACTACATCCCGCTGCCCTTCCCGCTGTGGATCCAGGCGCGCGCGCAGCTGCGCACTATCGGTGGAACTGAGCGGCCGACGTTTGGCAGATGTCCGGGCTGCAGGCCCAGTACTGCCACTCAGGGCCCGGCAGGCGTGCGCATTGGCTGTGGTGGGGGCGGCACGCGCTGATGTCATGGCGGGGGCGGCGCAGGACAATGGCACGATCGTGGCAGACGACAGGCCGCAGAGGCGAGCGAAGGAGGAGAACTGGAATGACCACACCTGCTCCCTCTACAAGGACGCGGTGTACAATGTCACGGCAGTGGCTGCCCCGCAAGTGCAGCTCGCCGCCGCCTCAGCCTGACCTGCCTTTGGTGCGGGCGGTGGTGGTGGTTGGGGCGGGCTGCAGGGAGCCTACTTGCCGGCAGGGCAAGGAGCTGCCTCAGGGCATGCATGCTCAGGTCAGCGCTTTCGGTGTGTTTTGGGTTGAATAGCTAATGGAATATTCAAACAGCTTTTGCAGAGGGGCCTTGGGAGAGGCCTCCATGTCACCTCCATGTAACAGACACCTAGGGCGCCTCGGAAGGAGCTTGTGAGGACTTTTCTCGTTCTAGGAAAAGAGTCCCGTTGCAGAGAGTGCACTCAGTGCACTGCACTTCTTGTCAGACAGATAGTGTACACAGGCCGCCACGCTTGGACGCTGCAGAGGGAGGCAAGGTGTACGCAGTGAAAGGCCGCGGCGATGACGCGCTTTTGCGGGGATGCCGTCGGCGTGCGCAGCCGGCCAAAGAACTTTGCGACCGGCAAGGAGCGGCGGCGAGACATGGAGGCGCGTTTCTTGAAGGCAGGCGCTGAAACCGCACGCTCCAGCCCGACGAGCGCGCCAGCTGAGCCGGAGCGCCGCGCCGCGCCGCGCCGCGCAGGTGTTCCAGCGCACCGGGCGGCACCCGGACCTGGCCCGCGGGCCCAACACGGACGCGCTGCCCAACCTGCCCGAGCGCGACCTCAACCGGCAGCACGTCTTCTTCGACCTGCGCCAGGGGCCAGACACGCTGGGTGCGCGCCCCCGTGGCCGCCCTCCCAGCGCGCCCCCCGCGCGCGAGCGGGGCGCCCGGGTCCAGAGCGGCGCGCGCCACCGCGCAGGCAGGCTGCTGGTGGAGGTGTTTGAGGATGCAGCGCCGCTGGCCGCGCGCTTCTTCCTCAACCGCTGCCGCGAGGGCAGCAGCGAGGCGTTGCAGGGCACCTGCGTGCACCGCCTGCAGCCGGAGATGGCATTCTTCTTCGGCAAGTCGCGCGGGTGCGCCCCGCGCCATGGAGCGGCCGCGGCGGGCTCCGACTTGTGCCTTGTCTGCTAGTCAGTCAGCCGGTCTGCTGCTCTGTGGCCCTCCCGGCGCTGTCGGGCCAGGGGCGCCCGCGCAGCCTCAGCCAGAGTGCTGGCGCTCGCTGTTCCCCGAGGCCGCGCGTCCGGCGGCGCCGCAGGCACAAGGGCGGCGCGGCGGTGCGGCGCTACCCGGGCCTGCACCATATGGCGGCGGGCGCGGTGTCTGTCAGCCGCGGCGGCGACGAGGTGGCGGTCACGCTGGGCCGTGCGCTCGCGCTGGACCCCAGCCACCAGGCGCGGGCCGCCCCAGGGTCCCGCAGGCGGCCTGTGCGGCCGCGGCGGGTGAGCCAGCGCGCCGATGGTAGCCACCGGAGCTCTCTGAACAGTGGCAGCAGCTGGCGGCAGGGCCGTGCTTGCGTGCAGCCGCGCCCGCGTCCCCGCCCCAGCAGCGGCAGGCGGGGCCCCACGCGGCCGGGCGCGCGTGCGCAGGTGGTCGGCCGCGTGCACGACTGCGAGGCGGTGCTGGCCAAGGTGGCCGCTGCGGAGACGGACCGCGACGACGCGCCGCTGGAGCGCGTCGTGGTCTCCGCCTGCGGCCTCACCGACAACCAGGCGCGCCCCTGCGCGCGGCGCGCGGCCGGGCCGGCGGCGCGGAGCACGGGCTGCACGTCACGGCAGCCGCGCTGTGCCGCATTGGC
>JAABUO010005553.1_pt1 | contig 14630 bp, 19 predicted proteins | sample 5559291 | NCBI WGS metagenome assembly JAABUO01 (sample SAMN10711878, study PRJNA513372) | rock metagenome | isolation source: Antarctica rocks | place: Antarctica: Victoria Land, Finger Mt sud | reverse complement strand
CCTTGGCAAGCACCACCATTGGGGCAGGCCGCCATGTAAGTGCTGTTAGGCGCTGAGTGCCAATACCCCAAAGCTGGCACTACAGTGGCTCCTCCTGAGCAGTTTGCGTTTGCTGGGCAGGGGGCAACACAGTGTGATGCAGTGGGCGTGAATGAGTATGTGGTGGCTGGGCATGTCATGCAGGTGGCATTGCTGGGCTGGACTTCACCAAGGGTGCAGGCGCGTACTGTCAGGGGTCTCGTCTCTGGAGGTACCTGCACATCTCACTTCCTGAGTTGCTTTGGACCCCTGAGGAGGCAGAAAGGCTTTGCCTCATGCCTTCCAGCCGCAGGCAAACAAGGTGGTGATGTTAAATGGTAGGCTGAAGCTACAAATGGTAGACTGAAGCTACAACTGGTAGACTGAAGCTACAACCAGGAACATACCAACAGATGAGAGCACCAGGTGTAGACACACGAGTGGCTGACAGCATAGCCTTGCCTTGCAGACATGCCTAATATGATGATTTTGTTGACACAGGCTGCATTGAGAGCAACAGTTTCTTTGGGCAGAGACTCCTGTACCATGATAGCGATTGATCCTGCCTCAACACACTTACTTGACTGGGTGGGTAGTCGGGCAATGAGACCATGAGAGTGTAGAGGCCAGGCACTGCCCTGAGCATCATGTCAGTGATGGTAATCACCCCGAATGGGTCTGCATACGCCTCAGTCTGTCCGTAAAGCAGAGGGTCTGAGCCATTGCCGCTGCTGTTGTTGTCAGTTGCTATGGCCACACTCACAGAGGCCCTGAGAGTGCCTGCAAACAGTAGAGATGCGCTGTTTTGTGTGTGATGCTGGGTGTTTCCATACAAGCACATGCGGCTCTTGTGACTTCATGTCTGAGAAGCATTTGCAGTGGAAGTGGAAGTGGAAGACAATGGCGCAATGTGAAGAAGGCTCTTGAAAGGTTACATACCTCTGAAGGAAGCACAAGGACCAGATCTTTGGGCAAACTGCATCTGACATGCTTTGGGAGGCTCATGAAGGACGATGCAAGCCTTGCATCTCACCTGATGTGACATTCAAGCCACCTTGGTCCAGAACATAGACTGTCAACGGCAGCTTGACATTCCCATCACTGACATAGTCAGTCATAGGGGCCACATCCAGCACAATAGAAGCTGGCAAGGAAGCTATTGAAGTACCATATCCGTACAGTGCCAGGGTGCTGTTCTTGCTCACAGTGTTGTTACTCCACAAAGAGCCTGGGCAAGTTGAACTCAAGTTGCTGGCAGGTGTCTGCGCATTGCAGCTGAATGCAGAAGTGCTTGTGTTGGTAGAAAACATGACAGCACCAGCATCACTGGCAAAGTTTCCATGGTAGCTATCGGCAGTGGAGGTGAGAAGTGAGCAGTTGCCAGCCTGCTGAGCAAGCTGTGGAGATTGCGCTGCCCAAGGGAACGTGTCATCTGGGGAGCCTGCATTTCCAGAGATGCTATGACTGTACAGGGACTTTGCCATGCAGATGGGCAGGTTGCTGCTTGTCATGCTCAGCAGCTAGGAAGCCTATACTGCGTGTAGCAGTTGCTGGATCCAAGTGCAAGTGCAGTGCAATGCGGTGCCTGGCTATGGTGTTCAGTGCAACTTGAAGTATTGAATGCAAAGTGATGAAAAGCAAGGAGATGTATGCAGCATGAACAGCTGCCACGATCTCACTGGCAGCATGACTCTTTGCACCTCATGCATACTCGAGTGGGCAAGGCTACAACACGATGTCTGACCTGGCACAAAGCATTGGTAGGTATACGCAACAGCGCCTCCGCGAGATCCAGCATGATTCAGCTCAAAGTGGTTGCTTGTCAGTATTGTTGCGCCCCCATTGAAGGTGCAAGCCCCCCCATCACCCTGTGCTGTGTTTGATGTGAAGGCACATGTGGTGACATTTGACAGCGTAGCACCATTGCCGTCAACAAAAATGGCACCTCCATCAACACCAGCCCTGCACTTGTGCAACAGGCTTTTGGCCAGTACAGCGCTGAGCCAAGCAAAACCTGACAAGAAAAAGACAAGAAATGCATGGCTATAATATGCAGCATGAGAAAAATGACACTGGATGTCACTAAAATGGACAAGCAATGTGTTTTTTGCTTTGGACACATGACCCACGCCAGCACAGTCCGTATACCTGTTGGATGCTGTTGCAGAGAGTGCAGGGGCAGAGCACTACTGACAGCAAAGCATATTCAAGCCAACACAAGCTTGCTTACCAGTTGTTGCTCACAAAGCATTCTTCCATCGTGATCAATAGGCCCGTGTCAAAGTAGCACCCACCCCCTGACTCTTGAGCTTCATTCCAGCTAACAATGGTTGAATCACTCATGGCAAAGGATTGGCAGCCATCGCAGTACACAGCTCCCCCATGGGTCAAGGCCTTGTTGCCATTCAGCATGCTGCCATTTGTGATAGCAACAGCTGTGCCAGCACCACCGTACACCGCACCTCCAATCAGAGCAGTACAGTTTGTCACGTTAGTTGCGCCTATCAGTAGTCCTGCCTCGCCAGTGTCAACCAAAGCAATGGCGCCACCTTCGTGGGCCGCTACATTGTTGGAGAATGAGCTGTCCCACAGTAGTGTGGTATCGACAGCTTTCAGATGCAGCCCGGCACCCTGCCTAGCATAGTTATCCTCAAAAATGAGTCGGGTCAACACTGCTGTGGAAGCTGATTCTATACGCACACCAGCCCCACCTAAAAACGGATCTAAAGAGGGCTGAGATGTGCATGTATGGTTGCTAAAAGTGCAGTCTCTAACATCAACTACTATGCCATTTGCAAGGGTGTCAACATTGCCTAGGAATCTGGCAGCATCAGTGTTTGCTCCAACTAAAGGATCAGGGTTAGTGATGGCATAGGACTCAAAGGCAAAGCTCAAGGCGCCTGAAGGTAATGATGTTGAAGTGCTACACTCCCCATCCTGCACGTCAACAAAGCAAAGCCCTGTACCTAAACTGTCTTTGAAATGACTAAAACTAGCTCCAGCACAGCGACAAGACTCAAACATCACATCACAATTGGATTCACTTGCTTTGCTGAACATGGACTGGCTGATGTTTGACGTTTCAATAAAAACAGATGTGAGCTTAAGCTCCAAGCCATAGGCATAAATGGCAGCACCCTTATTGGCTGTAGCCACATTCTGCTGGAAATCACATCCACTTACAATGACATTTGCAACACCCCAGGTGCTCAAGCCTCCACCTACCACAGCAGAGTTGCCCATCAAAGTACAATTCAGCAAGGTGAAGTGTTCTGATGCAGTTCCTTGGCTGCCTACAACAATGACGGCACCACCAGCACCATTGCTTCCTGCTGGCATATCTGTGGTAGCTGAATTGTTCACAAACAGACAGTCTGAGATCATGTAGGTGCCGCTGAAGTAATCTGCATCATCAGGATCCCAGATCTGACTCGTGATGGAAATTGCGCCCCCAGGTGGGTCCTCAGGTGATTGCCCATCCGTCTCTGCTGTGTTGTTGAGAAAGTGTGACTGATGTATAGTCACATTTGGGGCTGAAATGTAGAGCAGGCCCCCATTGCTGAAGTTGCAGCCGCGGATGTCAACAGAAGTTCCTAGTCGAGTGATGATGCTGGTCTGAGTCACGTGTTCAAAGGTGGTGTTTGTCATGCTAACAGAGCTGTGCTGTACAGCTACTGCTGTGAATGTGTTGCTGAATGAGGAGTCACTGATTGAGACAAGTGCTGGTGAAGACACATTGAACTGGAATAGTGCTCCATCCACAATTGTGCAGTTGCTGCTGAACACGTTTGTGATGTTGACAGATCCAGTATTGCTGAACATGCTAAGAGGCTGTGGTAGAGCAGTCCAATTGCTGGCGTTGATGTTGCTGAAGTGAGAGTCTGTGAGGGTGATGCTGTAGTCCCCTTCAAAATACAGAAGTGGGCTGTACAGTGCCACATTGCTAGGGTGGTATTGCTGCAGCTCCACTCCTACAAAGACAGCACAGCATGCTTTGCTTCAGCCAGCCAAAACCAGACAGCATGTTATGACACCTGGCAACTGAGCAAAGGCTGGCCGTCCAAGACTCCTGGCACGACTTTCCAACGAGCTATGGAGACAAAGGGCTTAGACATGGGTATAGCTCTCAGTCAGCTGCTCGAGAGTGCCATCACAGAGCCAAAGGTGCAGGCAGCTCAAAAAGCCTCACCGGTAAAGGAAGAGGCATACAAAAGCAGACTGGCGTCAGCATACACCGTCAAGTTCTGCTCTTTGGCGGCGTCGCTGACGCAGCGCATAGACGCTGCAGTGTACACAAGCACCTGAGACGGGTCCCCTTCTATGTTGACGCTACAACGCCAAGATGCTGAACCAGCCAGTCGCACGGCGAACAGCAACGCGATCACTCTTGCCTGGGTAGTGTTGCCAAGAGATGGCATGGTCGCTTCAGTAACACAACGGTGGCCTCTGCACGTTGACCCTCCACTCCACGGACTGCCGCGGGCGCAGCGCAGGGCGTATCCTTCCCAGAATGCAAAGTTTTCCCACAAGATCATGTGAAAGGTGACGAACGAACGCACAGAAAGTCCTGGAGCATTGTTTACCAAACCTCTGTACCTAGGCATGAGCATGAAGTTCATACGCGCAGATCCAAGTAGGTCTGTGTGCTTTCGGCTCCGGTAACCGTATTTTTGCCTGGATTGAGACAGGAACAGACCGGGGTGTCAACCTAAGGCAGCAGTTTGACCTATCCGTCAGGGATCGTTCAACTCCCTGCTGATGGTCGGGCAGCGTGTCCTGATGTGATCTTTGCAGAAATCACATGCGGCCGCTTGAAGATGCGGGAGCGGTGAGCGCAGCCTGAACAACTTGTATTGGACTACGTGTGACTTGATTACTGATGTTTGCCCGCTTGATCCTTGCCCTCGCATTCGTAGACCGAGGCAATACAGACTGCGCTTGTCGGGCTTTTCGCCCACAGGCTGCTTCCTGCTAACCCTTTTCCATACCTTGCGGAAGTTGCCGTAGGCTCTGCAGACCAAAAAGGTGTCTGGCAACTCACAGATCGCCAGGTGTGGTTGCTGTTCCACAAAGTAGCTGCATTACCCATTCGCAGTGCAAGAACTACACGCGTATGAACAGCACCTGTTGCCAACGTAGGTCGTAGAAAAACTGCAAGATGGAGGGTCAGCAGTTGTTGCAAACACAGCAACTGACCTGGCAACATTGTCACAGTTTGACAATGCTTGGGGTCTCCCTCATGTGCTTGCATGCGTTTGCTGCAAAGGTGAGCACTCACAGACTGCACTGACTCATGGCTTGTCTCTCAGTGGCAAAAACGACATGGTCTCCAACAATTTTCCCCTTGGCCTTCTGTGTTCAAAACATTCATCAAATCTGAGAACAAGACTTTCGATGTGTTTGTCAGGTGTGGACTCTATCCGCTCGGTATTGGCCAACAATCTGCCGGCCTCCTACTTCCCTACCTTTAGTGCCTCTGATCCTGATGCTGATGGCTACTCAGTGCAGGTCTTGCCAAGCTTGCAGGTACAAATGCAGACAGCTAGACATATCATGGCCCTAGGCCAGCTGTACATTGTCAATTATACATGCTCAGTCTTCCATAAGCTCATGCCTGGCCAGCTCAGGCTTGCTTGCCGCTTCAAATGCATGTCCTGTGGAGTATGCAGCCTGTGGCCAAACTCTGCCTACTGCAGTACTGTCTGCTAGAATGCATATGCTCGCGATTGCACAAGGAGTACGGTAAATCTGGTGGCCTTTCCAAGGATTGCTTGCAGGCCAAAAGTTTCTCAAAAGCTTCCTCCTGTGTCCCAGGTAGAGTTGCTTGTGTTTTTGCTTGCTGGGTCTATGCCTTGGGTACTGTTCTGGCTGTGTGATCCTCAGACAGACATCCCCTGTACTCGTCGGCAATGTGTAGCAGGACAGCACATGTCTTCCTTGTAGACATTGTGGACTCGCACACCTATCATGCCTTCACACAGTTTGTGTAGTGCAGGGCCGGTGTATCAGCTATCAGCCAGACTGGCAACCCTTCCCACTGCTGGAAGTGCGTGCAGATGTTGTAGTCGTAGGCCCAATTCCTTTGATGGCCATTGTCAAGCTGGCGCGCCTTGTTGTCAGAGATGCAGCAGACATGACTGCTAAAGGCCACTACGTACAGGCCTTGGTGATGCAGGTGTGCATCTGAAACATACGCAGTTGTTCTCCTTTGTCAACCTCTGTTCACAGATTACGTTGCCAGATTGCCTGCTTCTGACCATCAATGCCAGCCTTACATGTTTTGTATCTGGGTAAGTCATAAACTGTGTTGCTGCACAAAAAACTGTAGGTATCCATATCACAGACTTATGATTTCTTATGATAGCAAGCAACGCCTGGATACAAGCTCACACTTATGTGCACGCCAGTGCATCCCTGCATGATGCAACAACTGCTGTGCATGCTGACCACTACGGGAGGAGTTCAGATCATTACTGCTGAAGCAGGCTTGCACAGTACACCAAATAAGGCCAACTTTCCCTGTGATGTTATGGGGTCAGAGCAAATTGCCTGCTTCCTGCATGCAGGCGCCCCCACAAGCAAATGGCACCATTCCTTTCTATACGCAACTCAGCCTTGAGCAGCTGTCAGACAAAGAAGACAGTGTCATGCGCCTCCTGGCCGGCGGGATGCAAGACAACAGCTGCATTGTTTGCAGCATGGTTGTAGCTGTTCAAGTTCCAAAGACAGGGTAAACTAAAGGTCCAGCATGTTTGCAACGCTTTTTAGGTCTGTTGATGCTGCCTGGTGTCCATGACAGATGTGCAACTGACAGCCGAGACTGCCAGGCGCAGGCTGTGACGCCAGCTGAAAAGCCAGCTGGTGAAAGCTTTTACAGGTTGCCTGTTGCCCAAGTTCATGACTTGCTTTGTCTTTGACATGATGTGCACAGCTACAGCTGATCATGCGTCTGTGCCTTATAGAGCAGCCAAAGGACGCAAAGAGTGGAGGCACATGCCAGCCACCAAGTCCTATCATCTTCATGTCAGTGTGCAAGCTGCTCCTATTGTCTTTAGTAACAATCTGCCGCCCATCGACAGCCTGACCGTGGCTCCACATGATGCTTTGTTCACTGGTTTGTTCCTACAAGAAGCAGCAGCCAGACGCTACATCAGCTTGAACAGGGCTGTCTCACCATACAGGTAACAATCCTCCTCTGCTTACCAGCAGGGTCAATCAGAATGCACTGTGTGGAAGACATGAAACAACTGCACCCTGGGGCCTGCACCCACAAGCATGTATTGCCTCCTTGCTCCTTGTGCAGTGCTGAAAAAGCTGCACAAAATGAAACAAACAAGCTGATATTTAGATGACTTGATGCAATGCCCTGATTCTCATGATGTCGTGGAACTTCTGGACAGCTGTGCATAATCTGTGCTTTGGGAATTGGCAAAGCGTACATGCTGCGCCCATCACAATCAAGTCTGTCCTGCACCTATCTTTTGTATTTCCTCACGCGCTATGCAAGTCATGGCCCGGTCATCATAAAACCTACGCTCACAAGTGCATTACGCTGTTGTTGCCAATGCGTTTCTCACTCTTGTAACTGACTATCTACTCTCTGCATGCAGTCAGGTGCTACCCAACATGACCATCATGCTACAGCAGCTGGCGCTGAATTACGCTGCAGGCCAGGTCATGTGGGCATACAACACCCTCATGCTACTGGCTTTCATGTTGGACCCCCGCCTCACAGGGGCTGTCCCAGGGCCAAACCCCGACCTTGACCCCAACGGCCCTGCCAGGGCTGCTCTGGGCCTGGCAGGGCTGCCACAGCTGCTGGACCTGGTCCTTGCATCTGAAGAGAGGCTTGGGACTGCAGCACAGAAGGAGTCTAGTCAGCATCTGGAAGACAGCTCAGACTCAGGGTCAGGGTCAGACTCAGGCTCAAGGTCTGCATCAGACTCAGATACTGAAGCAGACGCGGAATCGCGCAGCGTAAGAGATGTCACTGTCCAGGTGGATAGCTCAGCTGGATCACAGTCTGATGCAGAGCCCAGACTTGCCTCTCCAGCAGCTTCTTTAGGGCCCCTGCTCATCAGGATGCAAAATGGCATTGCTGCAACACTGACTGGAATGGCGGAGGAACTGCAATCCCTGCAGTGGTTGATTGACCGCTTGCAGGCTGATGCAGCCTTGTCACCTGAAGTGCGTCTTCACTCTCTCATTGCATACATAGACATTCCAGCATCTGTTACGTGTGCCTGAAGCCTTGTGCACCCATATGCAGTGAAGCGGACACTACACTGTTGTGTGTCAACAGAACCAGTGCCACAGGCTGCATGATGGCAAAGGCTGAACACCGTTTGATGTTTGCCTTGTTGTCTGCCTGCTGGATTTGGGGTGACAGGACGCGTGCTCATTGCAGCCTGTCAGACAGAGATGCTGCACCCCCAGCTGCATGTGCTGAACAAACATGCATTCTTGCCGTTTATGCTGCACCCCTCTGGGTAGCTGTCAGTGCCAGCATCAGCCTGACATGTTGATCTGCCTTTCAGATCCAGGACAAGTTGATGCAGCACTTGCACAGTTTGTTAACCAGGATCCTGCAGATTGCTCCACAAGCCATGCCCCCAGGTCAGCCGACACCGCGCTGACATCTGCCTGATCCTGCATGATACTAATACTGCCGTTGTCACTGGTACACATCAACATAACAGGGCTCTCACTTGTGTGAGTGATCACATCTACTGTGTAACATGGCTTGCCACATGCTTCAAACGGGTTGCAAGTCTGGCACTCAGCATTGCTTGTGCCTGTCAGTTGCGGAGCATGATCTGTCTGTTTCTGTCTGTCTGTCTGTCTGTCTGTCTGTCTGTCTGTCTGTCTGTCTGTCTGTCTGTCTGTCTGTCTGTCTGTCTGTCTGTCTGTCTGTCTGTCTGTCTGTGTGTCTGTCTGTGTTTTATGTCATCTGCCTGCCTGCTTTTCTGACCGCCACACGTCCTTCAGGTGGACAGGCTGTCATGCAAGGCGTGTTGGCAGAAGCCCTACAGCCCCTGACCCAAGCAGCTGAACAAGCAGCTAGCTCCCTCGCTCCAGAAAACACATCTGACTCTTCGTCCCTGCTCGCCAGCTTGAGCATCCCCTGTGCAAAGCTGCAGTCTGTGATGTCCGGTCTGGCTATGACCCATGCACACCTGCTGCTACACCGCGCACCTGATGTAGGCGCCTTTGCAAGCCGACTGAAGGTAAGCAACCTGCTGCTCCCACGTACAGCTTCAGTGAGTCAGTCAGCTGCAAACTGCATGCTGTTTGCGCATTAGTGTGCCAAGCCTCTGCCACGCAGTCACTAGCTGCTGTAGCTATACCTGCAGACCACGTGTGTCACATGTGGGCCATGACACATGCACATGGGCTGACGTGTTGTCAGCAGTCACACATGTCAACTAGTCTCATGTGGGCCATGACACATGCACATGGGCTGACGTGTTGTCAGCAGTCACACATGTCAACCACAGCAGATAGTGAACACATTTGGACCTAAGACAGTGAAGTAGTGCTGCTTATGAGGGACCAAGCTTGAGGACTCACATTTGGCATAGTGCACATGCAACCAGCAGGACAAACGAGACCTGTTTGCGTTGCGTTTATTGACTTGTTATTGCCGAGACATATTGCTCAATGTGATCAATTAAACATGATGCCGCAGTCATGTTATGCCTACATCTGATCCTGAGGTGTTGCCAATCACCTTACATGTCATGATGCAGACTGTCTGCTTGTGTAGATAGATCTGCATTTGCTGGACATCAAGACAGGGAGTGAGGCGTCTGCTTGGCTTGTACCTGATTGGGTTCTGGATGTCGAATCAGAAGCAGATGCTCAAAAGGAGTCAGGCAAGAGTACAGACGTTTCAGCCAAGCTGTCATTTGCGCTCTGCTTGCCCTCTGCTTGCCCTCTGTTTGCCCTCTGCGTGCCCTCTGCTTGCCCTCTGCTTGCGCCTAATGCTCATGACCACGCACGCAGCGCTGATTGAGCCATCTGCTACCAATGCACTTCAGCCACAGCAAGAGGCAGTCTTGCAACATTGGCAGGTACAGCGCTGTGAGGCACTGAACCTGCACTGTCTGTCATGCAAGCTAGTCGCTCTCAATCCTTGCATGCTCCCCCTCTGAACACTGCATGGTTGCATGCAGCAAAGCTCTGTCAATCTGTACATGAATGTGCTGGTACGTCCTGGAACAGGTGGTCTGCCAGAGCAGCTTGCAGTGGAGGGCGTCATGCTGCAGTATACTGTAGACACCAGGTCTAGTCACTGACCATCCCCCCCTCATTCCAGCAATCACACTGTGTACTGCTGGCTGGCTGCCTGTCTTTCTGTATGTCTGTCTGTCAGTCTGTTACAGTGAACCATGTGAGGCTGAGTCAGCTGACTCCTCCTGTTGCAATGCTCTGCAAGTTTTGCTTTGGCAGCTGCAAGTATTCGCGCCGTCGATCAGACAACATGGATGTGTCTGCCGTATCGCTGCAGCTGCTTACATTCATTACACGTCAAAAAGAAACAAATCCTTTGAGAATGTGTATATGAGAAAGTGTACAACATGTTCACTGAACTGCAAATCTGTGCGCAGGCTGCATGAGGCACTGCAAGAAGTGCACCGGATGCTTGTGCGTGCCCCAGTACCCGTCAACCCTTTCCCTGCTGTCAGCAACATCTTCCTACGGTATGGCTGCCGCCTGGACCTGTGGGATTCACGCCTGGTAAACATCATCATCATTCTCAGCTTCTATGGCTGCACTTCAGCACTCTGTTGCAATCTCTACTGCAGCCTGTCAGTGACTGCATTCTGTAGACTGCAGTCTGGGACTAGAGAGGGCTGGTCTGCTGAAGTGGTGTTTCTTATGTACTCAATGGTGCAGGTCATGCAACCTCCTTGCAAGCTTTGCAAAGTGTCTACCAGCTGGAACCATCATCAGCACCAAAGTGTCCACCAGCTAGAACCATCAGCACCAAAGTGTCCACCAGCCGGAACCATCATCCAGCACCAAAGTGTCTACCAGCTGGAACCATCATCAGCACCAAAGGCTTGTTCATGCGATGGAACGCAGTCTGAGCAGCAGTCTTGGTGCAAAGCAGTGCACAGATAAAATTGGGACAAGCCACAGGACAATGCATGGCAGAGGGGTCATGGCTTAGAATGCGTAACTAGATGCAGGGAGACATGAGCCTGCTCCGTAACCAGATTTCAGGACTACTGGATAGCTACTAAACAATGACTAGTCAAGACTAGTGAACAACGCATGGCAGAGGGGGCAAGGCTTAGGATGTGTCATGCATGTGCTGCAGGGAGACATGAGCCTGCTCCGTAACCAGATTTCAAGATTACTGGATACAGCATTCATGTACAAAGCCACGCCTGCAATGCCACCACCTGACACTCATTCATCACCAGCCAAGTCAAACAGCAGATCACCAGTCAGGTCACTTGTCAAGTCACCAGTCAAGTCACCAGTCAGGCAGCCAATTCCTAGCTGTATATCTGCCGACGATGATGTTCCTGTGGTAAGTGCCTTCATGCAAAAATGACGGCAGCTGTTGGGGCATGCCGCAAAATTCTGAACCCTCCTGAACTGCTTTGTGTGCAATGTTGCCACTCAAGCATCTGTATGCCAGGTAAATGACGCTACATGTTTACTCAGCGATAGATAAGTCTCGTGCTGGGATGCAGCTGCGACTGGCCAGCTTTGAGTGCAATGGGATTGCCCTCTTGAGCAGCATGGTAACAATCAATCAAGCTGTCTTCTCAAAGAGAGCAGTCACTGAACAGGTCACACGGTAAAAATTAAGATTGCAGTTTGTTGTTTTACAACAAACTCAAAAAACTAATACACCAACAGCAGATAAAACTATAAAAACAATACTGTCATGTATCAATACTATCATGTATCAACACTATCAAACTAATACAATTTGCATCCTCTGCTTTCCTGTGCTCAGGAAAGCACATTCTGGCCCAAACCAAATGTGTTGTCCTGCTTAGTTTGCATGCATTCTCTCTGGCAAACCTTGAACAAGTCTGTCGGCCTGTCAAGGAGCCAAACGCAGCCTGTGTGCATGCTTGACTGGAGCTTGATTTACAGAGTGAGCAACATCAATGACTGCTGACACTGACTTGGCATTTGCTGCATTCTGTGGTGGTTTAGGTATGTGTTTTTCCATGCTTTGTACATGGGAGCAAAATGAAGATTTATAGACTGAAACTATCATCACAGAAGTAGGTGGTGGTGCAGGCAGTGTTTGGATGCTACGCAGCAGTGGCCCTAGCTGATGTTACTGCTCTGCAACTGCTGCCTGAAAAGCTGCTGTCCCTCTTCAAGCACCGCACTTGGCAGACTGGAGCTTATCAGGTACTTCCTGAATGCCACCAAACATTGCATGCTAAGTGACTGGCCTAGTACGCATGCATAAGAGCAGAGCATGACAAGTTTAGTATTGGGTAGCATGTTCTGCCATAAACATATCACTGTGCAGCATGTTGTCTCACATGTGCATCACTCTAGCATGTTGTGTAATGGAGGTGGTACTGTGTAGCATGTTGTGTCACAGATGGCAATTGCTGTACAGTATTTTTGGTTTATCAGCCACAAAAGATGCACCTCAACACAACACAGGCCTGAGAGGCCTCCTGTATATGTTCTGCTGAACGTATGGTGCTTTTTTTCCTACGGCATGGCACCCAAAAGTGTCCAGCTTGAACAGTCCTAACAGTCTTAATTGTGACATGTGTAACAAGCAAGGCAAGCAAAAAAAGTTAGGAATGTTGGGCAAGGGACAACGTTGAATATATTGGGCAAGGCAAATGGCTAGGAATGTTGGACAAGGGACAACGTCAAAAATGTTGGGCAAGGCAAATAGTTAGGAATGTTGGGCAGTACGAACGTTGGGCAAGGCACAAAGCTATCAGTCAGAGACCGTCATCAGCTCCCTGACTCGCACAGCATTGTCCTAGACCCTAGACCCTGAGCCTTGATCCTTAAAACGCCCCCCCCCCTGCCCTGAACCTTGAAACCCCCCCCTGCCCTGAACCTTGAAGCCCCCCCCGCCCTGAACCTTGAAAACCCCCCTGCCCTGAACCTTGAAATCCCCCCTGCCCTGAACCTTGAAACCCTCCTGCTGTTGTGTTTCACTGCCAGCAGTGGAGTGCAGGTAGATGTGGTACCCACCATTGTGGGAGACGCCGCTATAAGCAACGCCTTTGCGCTGCATCACTCCCGGCCTCACCTCTGCCATCGCGTCTACTTCAGCATCTACCAGTGCTGCGCGCAGCACAGGACGGGCTATACCAGTGTACCTGCATGAAAGAGGCTTTGACATCATCGCTGAGGATCACTACCTTATTGCAGGTGTGTCAAAACGCCTTGTTCTGTTCTCTTTGACTTGACATGACTGATCAGCTGTGATCTGCTGTAATCTACTTCAGGGCCGTGCACTGGACTTTCTAATGCATTTACTAGTATGAATGTTTGAAAAGACGTGATTTGCTGGCCAGTACACGCCTGCTGTTGGCATGACACTGAATTCTCTATTGAATTCTCTATACGGGCTTTGTGTAGACCAAGGATATTTTAGCAATTTGCACATGCTGCTGCTGCTGTTGTTGTTGCTCTCCCCAATGTACAACAGATTTGTTGATTTAAGCAAACATTGGCTTCCACTGTGCGGCAGACATGCATGCTGCATCCAATCTGCTTTCCTGTTCATGCAGGTCCCAACTACAGTGAAGCAGTTCAACTTTTCATCTCAGCCTTTCAAGCCTGGCTGGAAGACGTGCACCTTCACACAGAGCATGTCATCAATGGTTTGCAAGTAAGCAACACATGGCCTGTCCATCCGGTGTGCGTGTGAATGTGTCTCTGTATGCATGTCTGTGGCTGTGGCACTGTGCCATTCACAAAAGATGCGTCCAGACCCTCTGGACTCTGATCGCAACACCCTGCACTCAAGGCTCAAATGCCTGATTGTCTGCCTGACTATAGTGCAAATCAAAGCAATCCTCAAGCCCTGTTCTCATCAGCAAAACAGGCATGCGCAAAACAAGATTCATCACAGATGAATCCAAACAGAAAGCACGGTCTTGTTATCTTGCAGGAAAAGCCTGCTTTATGTATAGTGTCAGCACAGGCTCCTTTTTTGTGCACACCAAGATGACCCATAATCCAAGACGCAAACGTCCATGTACCTTTGCAGGTGGGCCACGGCAAGAACTTCAGCCTTGATGAGCTGAGGAGCCGCCCCAAGGCTGTGGCCAACGCTGTGGTGCAATGGTGAGTGTACCAGCACGGCACTCAAACTGCTCCGGCAATGCTGCTCTTCCCCCCACACCACAAAGGACAGTAAACCTGCTGTGTCACAATCAATGCATCAGCAGGAGAAGCACTGCATATGGTTCATTTGAAGTTGCTGAACATGGTCTAGCAGTCATGCAAGCCTGGCAGGAGCTTTGCGACCTGTGTGCGCGCTATTTTGTACAGGTGATTTGAGCCTTTCAGGTTGATGAATAGCCAAGTGTGCGACCGAATCTGCATCTCTCATGTTGATGTTGAGGACTTTTCAAGGGGTGCAAGTACAAAAT
>JAABUO010005552.1_pt1 | contig 14631 bp, 11 predicted proteins | sample 5559291 | NCBI WGS metagenome assembly JAABUO01 (sample SAMN10711878, study PRJNA513372) | rock metagenome | isolation source: Antarctica rocks | place: Antarctica: Victoria Land, Finger Mt sud | reverse complement strand
TTAAAGAAAAGAAGTAAAGCTATCGATGTTATACTGTACGAGCATGCTCATCATTAATCGCATTGAGAAACATGATATTATTTTATATAAGCTTTCTCATCGAGAAACTGAACACAGTAAGAATTTTCGTGCGCGCGCGCATGCTCACCTCATCGAGAACGTAATATTACTTTGTACGAGCATCTTCATCGAGGAAAACATCGTCGATTTTAAGCATTTTCGTCGTCGCATTCAGAGCACATGATACTTTTACGTGTAAACATTCTCGTTTCATGACGCTGAAGCTCGTTTCTGCGCGCGCGTCGTTTCTTAACCCCGATTGCGCGCCCGAATCAGCTCCGATTCCCGTAATTTTTGCAGCGTTAAAATCGTCTCGATCAGGGCTACGATTATGTTCCGCGAAGAATGTGCGATAATTAATGCGCAGAAATCCATCCGCGCGAAGGAAGATGTTAGACAGTTACGTAATTAATCAGCTAAACCCGTGAAGATTCTTAACCTCATTTTCTAGCTCGAACCTTCGGATTTTTCGATGTTTTTTGCAGCGTTAAAACGCGTCCGTTAAGCTGAATAATTCATTTCATAAAAAGTATCGAGCTTAAGATCGTCGAGCAGAAGTTCGATCTATATAACGAATGAATCGAAGAGCATATAACGAATCGACGATACCCGCCTCTAAGCTTTACGAGTTTTGTATGCGTCATATGACATTTAACGGTCGCGAATACGAGATAGTAATATGAAACTGAGTTAAACGAGATCATTAATTAATTAAACGTTAGTAAAAACAAGACAGTCTGAGACTTTCAGTTCGTACATAAGATCGTTCAGCATTAAAGAATCTGACTTAAGCGATATAAAATGCTTCGCGTATAGCTGCATGACATTTGTAATATTCATGATTCATCGTTAAACCTGTAACGAAATTAAAGCGTGATAGATCATGAATGAACGACAGTAAATATTCTTTAAAAACTGATTAGTCATTACAAAGCGGAGAAGCCTCACGAGTTAAACGAAAGAAATAAGGAATTAAGGAAGAATCAGGAAACAGAGAAGGTTTTAAAATATTTTCATCTATACTGGCTGCTACGACTAGCCACTATGACCGGGCAGCTCTTTTTTAAGATAGGGTCGGAAGGTCGGAAGGTCGTCCTGTTAATGTCGCCTTTTCAATCGACTTAGTTAACCTTGCCTCTCGATATCTAAAACGTCTTCAGCGGACAACGCAACCCCACTGTTCTTTATGATTGACAATAGCGTCACATCTCTGTGAACTTGTTAAACGTATGCACAGTATTTGCACTGAACAACATTAAGCTGTGCGGTGGGCCTCCACTCCTTATCTCGCTTTGGCGAACAGGTATCCTGCAGGGTGACCTCGAGAAGTAAGAAGTGCGTTGCACTCACAAGACTAGGGCTGAATTGGACGGAATACGACCGGGGAAGCCGCTGTAGATTGAAGAAGGGGGGATAAGTCGTAAAGGAACATTCTTTCTCTATGATTATGTCGAACGACGGCCTTCAGCCGTACTGACGAACCCGTCGCAGCCGACCTGAATTTATTCGCTCGGCGGGCGAAAACGTAGTCTTGAAAAACGATAGACCGAAAGATACTCCTCATAACTTCTTGAATAGAACTAACTTTTAGATAAATTGAGCCGTATAACGAAAGGCGGGCGGGGCCAATATTTGAATGCCGTAGGAATAGCGCAAAATGAGAGATCTTCTAATGCACGCACAGATATACTGACATAAGATGAATAAACGTTTGAGATAATTATCCTGTGCTGGCGTAGAAATGACAGGGATATGTAATCTTCGCAAGGGCTCAGCACCAAGTAGTCGACCGCGTTGCCGTTCTTTGCACTTGCGACCCAGTGGAGAGGCCAAAGAAAGGAGTCGAAATATATAGATTTTTTGCAGCGTATATCGCCAGCGGTGTGAAACAGCAACATAATAGTTGCAGGGTGGGCAGAAAGATGGTGTAGCCAACGGCGCGAAAAGTCTTGGTGGGACGCTTGGCGCAGGATTAGCGCCCTATTTTACGACTTCACCTATGCTCTGAGCACAGGTTTGATACGGACATGAAGGCCATCCTTGGGCTTCGCCGTAATCCCTCCTTTGATCACAGGTACATAATCCCTGTTTTGCAATTCCGTTTCGAAAGCACCAATCCATGCAGCCACCAAGCACGCAAACTCACCCATCGCAAAGCTCTGCCCGATGCAGCTTCGTGGACCGTGGAGGAAGGTCATGAAGTTGTAATTAGTGCTTTTCATCGTGTGAGCAGAAGAATCCTCGGCGTTGGCGCTTCGTTGCCGTCGCTCGGGCCAGAACTCGGCGGCATCAGAGCCCCAAAGAGCGGTGCTTCCGTTGATGGCCCACGGAGGCAGTATCACGGTAGTACCCTGGGGGATTGGCTGGCCACAGATAGCTGTATCTCTGACTGCAACCCGGATGGTCACAGCAACAGGAGGGAAAAGCCTCAAGACCTCCCGACATACAGCGTTAAGGTAGGGCATCTTTTCTATAATGTCTGATGTGACGGTTAAGGCCGAGTCCTCTAGAGGGTGGGGTAGCATGATTTGGACTTCTTCGCGAAGACGTTCTTGTACCCGCGGATGTTTCGCAAGAAGGTAGATTGCCCACGTCAGCGCTGATGCCGTGGTTTCGTGACCTATTCAGTCCCTCAGCCCAGAGGGACCAAGAGACCACCGCAGTCAGTGAGAGCACATCAAAGCATGCATAGCTAAGCCAACAATCTCTGGAAGATAAAGGAGCCCGTACCCGCTGCGAGGAATGTCATCATTTGGTCGACAAGATCCTCGTCCAGAAATTCACCTGAGGCCATTGCAACAGTAAGGATATCGAGCTCGCCTTCCGATCCAAGCTTGGATTTCCATCTCTTAGATTGGATGGAGGAGCGGCAGAACGATCGAATGATTTCAGAGGATTGCTCTATCTTGTCATTACGCAGAAATCTGCACTTCACGTATCAGCATGGACCCAAACTTCGGTTGAATATCGAGAAAGAAGACCCGTCACTTACGGCAGCCGTCGGATGAGGTACTGCGGCAATAAGAAGCCGAGTACCCCGAGGATCTGTCCTGAACGACCTGGCGCGAAGATTCTACGATATGTCCGGCTGAGCGCGTTGTGAGGGTCTTGGATGGCCATGAAGCTCTGGCCGAAGCCTCCTTGGCCGATAATGTCAAGCGTAGCTCTACTGGCCCACTCATTGACTTCAATACATATAGTCCCGTAGGGGTCAACGTTGCGCGAACTCCTCTGAGTCGCCAAGATTGTAGTTACCAATTCTACCGATTTGTCCCAGAACATCGGGAAGAGGTCCTTAACGTGTTTGTAAGCGAAAGCAGGCATTAGATGCTTCCTCTGCTTCTATAAACATCTTCAGCATCAGTGATGAGACGAACTGGTAGGAAGAGGCAGTCTAGCCTACTTACCTTGTGAACATCCCCTTCGGCCAGGAACAAGCCCATACCGAGAATACGCGAAATTCCCTTCCGCAGCTGTGGTGGTTTCTCGAAGTCGTAGCACTTGTGGACAAGAACTTCGGCTAGCGCAGCCGGACTGACGACGACCACTCGTTCTAGATTGAAGAAGTCTAGGTATCTGATGATGCCATCATTTGGCACGCTATTCGCCCACGAACGGAGAACATTGCCTGGTCCTGCTTCTAGCATGCGGAAGAAATGACCCATAAAAAGGGTAGGCTTGTCCGGAGGCCTTGGTAGATGGCGCAGGGGACTCAAGTGGTTGGGATAAATGTAACATAGCCAGTACATGCGAGCGGCACTGATGAGCAAGAAGATGATCAGAGCTCCTGACGAAGCATTCAGGGATAAGAAGAAAGTGGTTTTTCGGACGATGAAAGCCACAAGCATGGATATCAAGATCGTGTTCGACAAAGAGAGGCGAGTGGACAACATGTTCGTAAAATCCGACGTCCACCCACCATAGGGTCAGTCGAGGAACGATTTAATGGTAAAGAGAGAAGCCGTCGGACGGACTGCGCAGCCTGGGAATACAAGACCAGGCTTGGCACAGCCGCAAGAACAGGATGACGCAATCGATGATGCGTCACTTTCGATAGAAAGTCAAATCTGAAATGCTCCGCGAGGGGATTGTAAAGTCAGGTGCCGTAGATGAAAGGATGGATGTAGAGTCTCAAGGGCTTAGCACCAAGGGCTTGGCATCGCGTTGCCGCCCATCAAAGCCGCCAGCGTATTCGCTTATTCCAGGCTATACTTGATTCGTTAAATGATCTTTGTCTGGGCCATTGTGGAGCGACTCGACAGTTCTCCTTGATGACGGATACTTCGCTGAGCAATATGCATCGGAGACGTCGGACCCTCGCCTGTCGGGCAAATTGGGATCATAGCCTTCTGACCTATATATTAACCTTTGTCCGCCTCGATTTTGTGCATCTTTAATCGATATCAGTCGCGGCCCAAGGTGAACAGTGCCAACCCAACGCACAATCCTCTCGGCTGTCTTTGCTTTAACATGACGACTACTACCTCTATTCCACCCCACACTCCCACCGGAGCTGGATTTCAGAATCCGAATTTCCCCAACCCGCACGGCCGACACGATGCGAGGGTGATCATCTATGGGTGAGACTTTAAGCACATGCTGTGAGATCACCTTTCTCGAGCGGACTGCTGATACTGGGCTTGATGCAGCTACACGCCATCTTTCGCCCTTTGTATCGTGGCCGTCGGTTTGTTTGCTATCAGTTTCATGGTGCATCTGCTGCAGCTGGTCCGCTACAAAGTCTGGCTCTTTACCCCCCTGACGCTAGCTTGTCTCCTAGAGACGATAGGATACATATTTCGCTCGCTGTCTTCCAAGGACGATCCTTACCACGTCATCTGGTTCGTGGTACAGTACTTTCTGATCGTTGTCGCTCCTGTCTTTATCTCGGCCAGCATATACGTCTGCATTAACAGGCTTATATCTTGGGCCAAATCGAACAGCCATGCCGTCGATCGTTGGTGGCTTGCGCCAAACCCGATTCTGTGGGGCTTCCTTACCGTCGACGTTGTGACCACGATCATGCAAATTGCCGGCGCTGCTCTGATCGGTTCATCCCAATCGAACATGAAAGATCCAACTACCGGAAACCATATCCTGCTCGCAGGCCTCGCTCTCCAGTCTTTCTCCTTCACCGTCTTCCTCGCCGTATTGACATTGTTTCGCCTCGCTTTGGCCAAAGACTCCGGCCTGAATGGCACAAACAAGAACACGGACCAATTTATCGTGGCGGTAGCGCTCGCAAGTCTTCTGGTCTATCTCCGCACGCTCTTCCGCCTGGCCGAGACTGCCGAAGGACTATTTGGACCCGTCTCAACCAATGAAACCTTCTTTGGAACGTTGGAATTTACACCGGTGGTGATTGCGATTTGCATATTGGCTGTGTGGCATCCAGGTCGATGGTTACCGTACGCCACAAGACAGGATGTGACAGGTTCACCTACAGCGGAGATGGGGATAAGCTCTTCAAAGGAGAGGCCAATGCCTGACGCGTAGTCCACAGGGTCTACCACGCAGATTTCGACGTTTAGACCATTACGGGTCCGGTCTGTAGCAGATGATGTGGTGTTACAATAGATAGCGTTAGTGTTTATATGCAAGCTGCATGTCACAATTCGGTCCACAGTAATCATGGCTCTGCAGTTCGCTTGTTTGTTAGACAAGAAAAACTCGATTTGTTTTCTACCACCGAACTGACTAATTACATATGCGCTACAATTAACCTACCAGGGAGGGACCACCTTGCAGCGCCTATAAAACTCACAAAGTGAACATCAGGGTGACGCAGCATCCTAATCATAGCAGTCCAGCGCCAGGAGTGTACCTGGAATAGCTACGCCCCATCTGAATCGAGCTACCACGGCAGTCTACATTCGTTTAGGCGGTAAGGCCCCGTGTTACCCACTGGTACTCAAGTGGAAGAAACAACAAAAGATATCTAGACTAAATAAGATACTTGCCTATCAGGATCACTCATTCCTCGACAATACTGAGGACCCATCGCTGTTATTCCAATTACACTCCCGTTACTTCCATCGTTTCCGTTCCTTTGGAGCTCTACCTCCCTTCCTTCGGCGTCTGTTCTTTGGAGGCACGGTGTAATTCGCTTCTTTGAGAATTGACCGATGAGCGTGTGGTAACGCGGCCCAAAGTACCTTGTGCTTCCGTCTGTCCCAGTTGATGACCACAACATGCGGCGGGAAGCGAAAGAAACCTACGAATGGTTTCATCACCACTCGCGTCCAGATACTTGCAGCAGGCAACGCATTCCGACCTAGCCCTGCTAGAAACCCACCATAAATTGACCTTACACATTAAGCCCAGCCATTGAGCTAAGAGAAGCAAAGCCCTCAAATCTTTGGAGCGCAGTAATTCATAAAATTCCGGCTTAAAACGATGCACGACCGTCATCAGCTGGGTGAGAGAAGTATCCAGAGGGTCTGAGGTTAGCAAAGGGACTAATGACCGAAGTACCAGGTAGTAAGGATTTTGCCGCGATGTGGAACCTTCATTGATACCATATAGAGTCTTGACGTCATCTGGGATGTCTACTGGCATGATACTGTCGTCATCGAATGGTGCGCGACTGTCACCTTGAAAGCAGCTGTTTTCTTTCTTGTAGACCGTTGCCCATGAAGTTCCCTTAAGTAAACCTCTAACGTCAGACATAATGGTCTTGAGTCCGACTTGTACTGTGAGCCACTGTAAGTCTCCCGTGCCTGTGAGAAAAGAGGCCTTTGAAGACCTGTGGTTGCTGGTCGAGAAAGCTATCGTGTTCAGAAGCACGCAGCTCGTCAGGATTGCATCGACTTGATGGCTTGTGATTGGAGAAGAAAGTCTTTGGCGAAAGGTGAGCAGTGCACTATCGAGGTGAGAGTACATGCGCAAGTCTTGACGCTCTGCCAGAAACATTAAATGTGAGGCGGCAAGGCCAAGTATAGCATGCCGTAAGAAATCAAATTGAAAAGCAGCTGCAAGACAGCTTTCAATGACCTCCTGCACACTTGATGAACCGAGAGTACAGAGGGTATGGGAATGAAAATGATCAAGAAGCTCCATCTCATCAGTCCCCAAGTCAGGTAGGCCGTAGAACGTCACGGTCTGGTTAGGCGACTGCGACGACTTCTTTGGACCCATGCGATTTAAGGTTCTCGCGTTACTGTAGTGGCAGATGAACCCTTGGTTCGAACAGGCAGAGCAAGTTGGCATTGACTCGTCGCATTTCTTTCTTCGCCTCTTACATGGATTGCAGCCTAATCGTGACTTGGAGTGGCTGCTACGCGGATGGAAGACTCTCGCTGGCAGTGCGCGATGGTCGGCAGCGTGGGGATTCATTAGATATAACCCAGGCATTTTATGACATATTGAACAAAATATTCAAGGGTAGAATAACGTGTTGTGGAGCTACCTAATGTTATGAGTAGAATATTTGTGAGTGTATAGGAATTTTACAACTGTGATTAGTTGATTTATTCCGCCCGGAGGCACTAAGCCTATAGGGAGCTAGTGCTGTTTTACGTACTTGGCTTTTAAATACAGTTAGTGCGAAAAAGTCTTCGGCACCTCCCTCATTAAAAAACTACCCCATCGCTTGCATCGAACATTAAACCATTAAAATGAATCGAAGAACTTTAAAATTTAAGCATATGATTTGCTAGCATATGCTTTATAATCTCTCAGTTTAATATTTAATATGTTAGCTCTTCGCTTTAATTACAGCTGCACATCTGCGAAACATACTGAAAATTAACTCATTTATTATCTTCTTTCGTATGTTTTCTTAAATCTGCTGTAAAATCTGAAACAGCTGTGTTTCGACTTCATCGTCTTTACTCTGCAGCGAATTCAGATTTAAATAAACTTTATAAGCTTTCTTCTTTAATAAAGCTTAAAGATTTTCGATCGAGTTTAAATCGAAACTGTACGAAGATCAGTTTATAACTTTTATACTCATTTTCTGTAATTAAAGCTTTAATTTTTTAGCTGCATGAATAGAAGCGTTATTCTGCATGAATAATAATTTTAATTCTTATATGTTAACTAAATTGTGATTTAAAATCTTAATATAAAAGGCTGCGAAGTAATCGTATTTTTTTAACTTTTAATCTCGTTCGAGCAGATACAAATCTGATTAATTAAAATCTTAAAAAGTTCCTTAAATCATTATTCGAAAGGCCTTTTCATTAAACATTTCTGTTACTTTATTTCTATCTCATTTTTAATTAAGAGTTTTAAAAACTCATTCTCGTGTCTTATTAAATCTTCGAGTCACGAATGTTTCATTTAATTAAATAACTTTTCTTCATTAATTTACGATTTAATTCTTATAATTTAATATTCATTTTATTCGAAGCTGAGCAACTTTAAATGTTAATTTCGATCGCTTAAGAACTAGTTAATAAGAAATCTCGTAAGCTTTTAATGTACGATCGAAAGTATCTTTATTAACATTAAGCTTCGTATCGTGTTTCAGCGTATTTTAAATCGTTTTAAGATTTAATCATACATAACGAAGTAATGCTTAAAAGTTTCTAGAAGTAATGACTGTAAACCTGCTCGATTTAACTTTATTAACTTTAAAGAATATTGTTTTAAGCCGTCGTAAAACGCTCTGAATGATAATTTAAGAAATGTTTAAATTACGTTCAATTTAAGTAAGTTCAGCTTTTAGCTCAGATTAATCAGCAATTTTTTCTTTAATTAATAAATTAAGCTTCTTTTTAAAAGTCTTATTATCAGAAATTAAAGTTAACGAAGTTTTTCTGAGCATTGTAAATGAAGTTAAAGAAGATGAGTTGTTTTAACGTGTCGCGTTTTCGCGTTTTAGTTAAAGACTTTTTCGCACTAACTGTATCGTCTTTATCTTACGTACGCTTGTTATTTAATATTAGAAATATAATTCTGAGTGTTCTTAAGCTTTTAAAAGAAGTTAAATTTTAACAATAAAGATTTTAATATTATCTTTCGTAACTTTATTATGCTTTTAATTACTTTTTAATGATTTTCGCGCTTACGCTTTCGTTATTATTTATTAAAATAATAATTTTAATAAATAATAATTTAATAATATTAATTAATTAACTAAAAAATTAAACTAGAAATTTACGACTTTCGCGAAGTTATAAATATTAAAATACTCTTAACAATAATAAGAAAATAAGAAATTTAACAAACACGAAATTTAAGAAATAAAGAATTTAAGAAAATATAAAATTTAGCTAACGAATAAGAAATGTTAGCATGAAATACTTTTAATTGTTTAATTTTTTTAATAAATAAATTTTTATGTTAATATATATTTTATATAATACTATTTTAATATAAAAATCGTTTAATAAGAGAAATGCTCGTAAATTTAATAACTTAACTTTTATTAATTTCTTTAAGAGAAAACGATTTAAATTATAAAGATACTGTTAAGCGTTAAAAACGAGCTCATTAATTAATAAATGATTTTATACTTCGTTATTATATAAATGTAAGCTAAAAGCGTTAAAATATACGAAGAATTAATATTAAAATATAATAAATTACTTAACGTAAGCGTTAAGTAAAATTTAAAATCGAATACTCGTTTTATCTTCATCGCTATTATTTTTATCGCTCTTATTTAAGTACGTTCTCTTAATTAAAGTTATTATTTTAAATGCTTTTTAATATTATAATATAATCTTCTTATTTACTTTTATCTTTAAAGACAGAATATTTTAAAATTAATATAAAAATTATTAACAGAGTATATAAATTCTGTTACTAAACATGATTTAAACGTTAATTAAAATTAAAACTAAAGATTTTAATGTAAGTAAATTAGTTTATATTATTATAAGATTAACTTCGTTAACTATTCGCTAGCGCGTTTAAATATAAAAGACGTAAAATATAATAAACTTGTTATAATTATACTTAGTTATTATGATATTAATATGTAAAACTAATCGCTAAAAAACATTAAAAGAATGAGCTTTAGCTTATTTAATATTCTTAATGACTTTATCGTTAACATTTCGTTATTTAATCGTAATAAATCATTCTTAATACGTTATAAGAAACGTTAGCTTATTAAACGACTCGAGATCATTTAACAAGTCATTTAACTCTGCTTTTAGTAAGCGCTAACGTTAAGCTAGCGCTTGTTATTATTATAATTATTTTTTCTTTTAAAGCATTAATCTTTAATATAAAAAAGCTGTATTAATTCTTTAAAAGTAAAAACATTTATTAATCGCGTTTATTAAGCGCAGCTTTTTAAAACTCATTAAAAATCTCTTAAACCTCTTTAAGTTAATAAAAGAAAAAGAGTTTTCTAAATGTAATATTATCTTGTAATTAACTGTAATTTATAATCTTTTCATGAAATTTTATAAGACTGCGATTTTAATTATTATTATTACGATAATTATTAGCGCGCTGTCATTACGAAAACGTATACTTAAGATTTATTTAATATTATTATTACTACAACGCGTATTTAATAATTATTATATATTACACATAATGTTATTATTTCTTTTTTTCTTTCTTCTTTTTTCTTTTTCTTTTTACTTTTTAATTATACACTTTTATATATACTTAATAATAACGAGTAAATAATATAAAGACTAATGTATGTTTTTAAATACATATAAATAAATTTTTATATACTTAAAGACAAGAAGTAAACGATGTATAAACTCATGTGTATATTTTTTAGTACAAATAAAAATATTATAATCTCAGCGATTATATAAATTAATGAAGAAATAACGATCATGATTAATATATATATATCTGCTAATTTAAATGTAAAGCTAATCTTTTATTCTTTAAAGTGCGAAAATCTTTCGTATATAATTTACATTAATAAACACGAGTACGTACGCGAGTTAAGTATTTATAAATCGTGCAGAGCTTAACGTTACGACTTAAATCGTTATATCGCGATAAGTTTTATCTCGTTAACGTTACGATGATTACTAAAAATTATTTAATTCATTAAACGTTTTTAAAACGAGACGAAACGCGTTATTCGTGAATTTACTCGCGCAAATTAACATTAACGTATTATTTTCGTTAACATAAAAAATAAACGAAAAAGATTAATAATAATCATGAAGAAATAACGTCGCGTTAATGAATACATCTTTAACATCGCACATAAAGCTTAGCTCGCGATTAAACGTAATTAGCGCGAGATTACTTAATTAATTAAGCGTTTAACGAAGACGAAACGAAAGCGTAATGAAACGTAAACGAAGTGTAAAATACTTTAAGTTAAGCGCGATAAAGTTTAAAAAGTAATAAATAAAACGATAATTAAAAAGATGAAGTAAAAAAAGAATGTAATAATGAATAAGAGAAATGAAAAGAAGAATTTCTTAAAAAACGACGTTAACTTGTTAAAAACTTCGTTTATAAAAGAAAATTTCTGAACGAGCTTTAGCTTAACGTTCTTAAACGTTACTAGCAGCTCGAAATCGTCGTTTTAGTACTTAAATTCGTTATGTACGATAGTAAATAAATAAATAACTAGATAAATTTTTTGTAATTAAGCGCTGCGCGTTAAGCGTTCAGTCTTATTATTATTAACACTTTATGTAACGAAATAAAAAAGTTTTTAATTAAAATTTTATAATTAACGATAACGTGAAAGCGATCGTTATATTAAATTAACGTCGTTAATAATTAAACGTTATTATCGCGATACTCGCTTACTTATTTCTTCGTTATCGCTTACGTAACGCTAGCTAATTATTAAATTTTTCTTTTAGCTCTTAAGCAAGCTTTAGCTCTTCTTTAAATAATCATTAATTATATATATAATCTTAGTTTAATTATTTCATCTTGTATTATAGCTTCTTTTTACTTTTATTCTTATTTATAATTTTCTTAATTTTTTATTACTTCTCATCGTTAATAATTTTTAAAGCTTGTATAAAAGCTTTCGTTTTCTGATCGTTTACTTTATTTTAATATAACTTTAGTAACGAAACATAAAAAGTATTATAAATACGATAAATATTAAGTAACGTTAGTTAATAAGCTTAAGTCTTAATTTTATTCTTTATTCTAAACGAGTTAATAAATCTATGCGATAATTTCTTACTAAACTTCTTTTGTTTTAAATTTTTAGTTAAGAGCATAATTAAATCATTAATAGTATAAGTTTTAACTTTATAACTGCGATTATAATACTTCGTTTATTAAATAATAACGTTAATAAAACGCTTCGTTAACTCATTTCTTAAATCTTAAAGTCGTTAAACTCGATCTTTTATAAATAATACTTCGTTTTTAGCGAGATTATTCTTAATCTCGTAATGTATTTTCGAATTATAATCGTATATTAAAAAGAACGATAAAGCTTTAGTAAAGACGTAACGATTATTATTATAAGCATATTTAATCATTAATAATAAAATAATTTAACTCGTTTACTTTACGTTAGCGAAAGTACGTAAATAATGCTTTAGCATTTAATTTTGTCGCTTAATTAATTCATTCGTTTACGAATGAAATGTAGTACTTAATCGTCGTCTTATGCGTACATAATAACATATAATTAATTAAAACGCGCTAGTAAAGATAAAGTCTCTGTTACTCATTATATTAGTTAACATATTAAAGCGTAAAACGATTTTCTTAAAAAACACTTTCGTTAATTCTGCTATATTAATTCGTATTATTATTAATATATATTTAATTATTCTAGTACATTAATTTATAATTACGAATATTAAATTATAAACGACTTTACGACGCTTACTTAATATTAAATTCGTAACGAAGTTTATAATGATTTCTTTTCATAACTTCGTGAATATAAACAAGAACTTAAACTCATTATATAATTTATGCTTAAGCACTTTAATTCGTTAATAAACGTTACAGATTTTAACATACGAAATTATTTACTTTAAGTAAACGAGTTAATAATACTTTCTTCTTAAAAGTTTTAAAGTCTTATTAATCTTAAAATATTCAGTTAAGAAATCATTATAATTCTTACTAATAAGTTTCTTTCTAGTTATTACATTATTAAAAACATAAAAACGTTCGTTACGTTTAATAAGATTCTTAAAGTTTAAAGTTTAAATTTTATTTCGCTTACGCAGACGATAAAAAAACTTAACGAGTTTAACACGAACTTCATTCGCTTAATCGTTTCTTGCCTGAAGCTTCTTTATTAAGAACTTTATAAATCTTTACGATTTTTTATAAAGACTTTTAAATATATCTTTAGTCTTCTTTCTTAATATAAGAACTTAAATATTAATTAATTAAAATATAAAAACTAGATTATTTAATATCTTTCGCTTTCTTTACGACAGCGACTTTAATCTATTTATGTTATTAAGCTAAACTTTTACTAGTTAAGATACGAAATTTAACTTATCTGTTTTATTTCGCTCGCTTTACGTTAGCGTTTTTTCGTTTAACGATAGCGCTAGTTTATTCTATAACGTTAATAATAATTTAATGTTAAAGAGCGATGTTTTCTCTTAATTTAAACGCTTAAAAGATTCATTCGCGAGATTTCGTTTATTCGAACGATGAAAGATTTTAAAGTCATAAGTAATTAACTTCAGCGCTCAGCGAGCTTGTTTAAAGTTTAGCTCTTTTAAATAATGTCTTTATTACTTAAAAGCGATTATTATAACTAAAAGCTTTTAATTATAAATTTCGTAATTTTATTTCGTTAATATCATCTTACGCGATTAAAACGTTATTAATCATTAATAATCATTAATATTTTATTAATTAAGAATATTTACGATTATAAAATTAAAAGCATTAATCTTCATTTTACTTCTTTTACTTAAGTTATAATAAGTAAAAAATAAAGTTAACATGAAAATATCGCGCAGCTAACGAAAAGTTTACTTCGCTGCATTAAATCATTTAAAAGATTTTAATTTCTTATCGTCTTTATTATCTTTTAACAGGCTAGTAAGAAACGTTACTATTTTAAAATAGCGATAAATAAAGCGTTTATAAAAGTTAAAGAAGCTCAGAAATACTTAAACTTCGCGATAAGTCTTCGATTTAAATTATTCTTTAATTATTTTAATTTATTTAAATTCATTTTTATCTTATCTGTAAATATTATAAAGTTTAGAAATTTAATCTCATTAATGACGAATTAACATTTCTTAAGATTAACATATAGCTGATAATTTTTTAAACGTTAAAACATCTTTCTTACATAACGTTAATATTACGTTAAATCGTTATTAAAGATTAAGTATTATTTAAATATACGATGTAAATAACATTAATTAAGCTTCTTAACGCTTTATTAATATAGGCTTAAAAAGTAGCTAAGGCTTTAGCTAACTTAAATGATATAACTTAATATTCGAAATGCTTATAGCGCGTGCGAAACGTCGTCTTTCATTTATTATCTTGCTTAATTCGTATGCGATAATAAACGTTCTTAAGATTTAGCTTAATAAAACATTTAAATTCGTTTAATTAATTCAGCGTTTTAATGATTAAAGATAATGAATAACGATTCTTAATCGTAATCGCATTTAAGTTTTAATTATTAACGCATAAACGTAACTTATTATTCTTTTTAAGTATAAAAAG
>JAABUO010005551.1_pt1 | contig 14634 bp, 14 predicted proteins | sample 5559291 | NCBI WGS metagenome assembly JAABUO01 (sample SAMN10711878, study PRJNA513372) | rock metagenome | isolation source: Antarctica rocks | place: Antarctica: Victoria Land, Finger Mt sud | reverse complement strand
GGCACACATCCTGCAGTGAGTCGGACGTTCGTCGCCAGGAGCGCTGCTTGCTGCAGCCCTTGTATAACCAGGAGAGGTGCCAACGGGGTTGTGGTCCCTCAATCGAGCTGTGCCGCTGCTCGTCAGAGAATCCGCTGGCGCCTCCAAGCACACGTGCCGGCTCGTGCCTGTCCGGCTGCAGCTTGCAAAGCGGCAGTTGTGCGCTGCTGCCCTGTGCGGCAGCGTGCCCCGCAAGCAACCAGGCACACTGCAGCGCCACGATAGCTCTGAGCGTCTGGACGGCCGGTGGTGCTGCCATGCTGGGCGGCGTGCAGTGCACCGCCGCCTGGAGTCCCACGCGCTGGTCTTCAGCAACTCTCAGCAGCAGCAGGACCCACTGGAGCGGAGCCGCGCCGCCTGCCAGGCCCGCACAAGGCCGGCGCGCGCAGCAGCACCGCCAGCACCATCAGACTCAACGCACTGCGGGCTACGCGTGAAGGAACCTCTGACCGAGACGCAATCACAGAACATGCTGCTGCATGGAGTGCTTGATCACGCCCCCGCTCTTGAGCGGTGGTGTGGAAACGGCAAGCTGTGGCCTTGATGAGAGAACTCCCAGTAGTTCCTTTGCTCATGTGTGGCGTGCTGCAGGCGCACCGCCGCGCCGTGCGCCAACCAGACAGACCCGCAGCGATGCGGCTCGCCTACCACCACATACGACATGAGCCCGGGTCCACGGGGGCACGTGGTGTACCAGGAGGGGCTTCTTGCGCTTGATGGGCGCCGCCGCCTTCCGCTGCCTCAGCGGCCGCAGCGGGGTCGTCCATCTGCCCGCCCGTGGCAAAGAACTGATCGATGGCGGCGGCCACGTCGCCGCCCGCGCTCTCCAGGAAGAAGTGTGCAGCCTCCTCACTCGCGCCGGTCACCCCGATGAACTGGCTCACCGCTGCGTCACCCATCTTCCCTGCGTTGCTCAGCGGGGGGTGCGCCTGTCTGCCTCACAAACTCGCTCAGCTATGTGTTCCGCTTCCACTGCATTTTCCTTTTTTTGCTGGGCTCATGTGTGGTTTCCAGCCGGGCTTTTGGACCCTGGAGGAGCTCATGATCATGCAGTGCCATGGCATGGCAGCCATGCAAGAGCTCAGCTCATACATCTGTTCAGCTAGCTCAAGACATGCCACGCTGTTTCTCATCCGAAGCATGACCTCCACTTACAGTGCTTCAGAGCATATGTCTACCTCCTGTTTTGGACACAATCTGCGCAGCATGCTCTGCAAGTGCTCGACTTGCGAGGATCATGATGCCTCTCGCTTAACAACTGAAAACCTGGGCGAGGCGCGAGCACAGGCAGCAAGAAGCACGCGCTACGGGCCGCCCAGTGCACCTCTGATGCATCGAATAATGAAATCTGACGACATGCGCACTCCCCTGGAACGGCGGCCCCGGCGGCCCAGCTCTGGAAGCCTGGTCGGCCAGCCCGGCCGCCTCTGCTGCAGTCCGGCCCGTCAGCGGCGCCCAGCCCTAGGGCAGCAGGGCCAGCGGCTCCGCTGCAGCCTCAGTCGTCCTCTGAGGCGGCCGCGCCGCCGCCCTGGGGCCCCGCGGCCGGGGCCGCCCCGCCGGCGAGGATGGCCGCCGCGCGCGCGGCCGCCGGGTCCGCCGCCGAGCGCGCCTTGACGCCCTTGCGCTTGCGCGCGCGGCCGTCGGGCGCGCCGCCGGGCGCGCCCGCGTCTGCTGCGGCTGCATAGGCGTCCTCGAAGCCCCTGCGCGCGCGCCCGCACCCACGCTTGGCACTTGCTTGCAGCGTAACCAGTGTTCACACAGCGGCGCCTTCGGCCGCGCGGCCATCCCGAGCAGGTCATGTGCGACCGCAGCCGCGCGGCATCTGAGCCCAGACTGGGTGCCCTTGGCCGGCCAGCAGACCCTTCCATGTTGCCCAGGGCGGCTCTGTGGGGCGGTGCGCTGAGCGTCAGCACCAGGCGAGGCCACGTGGACAAACTACCTGGCCGCTGGCACCCCGCACAGCGGCCGCCCTGTTCGGCTGTGCGTCATGCCTCTCCCTGCGCGCGGGCCAGTGACGACGCAGGCGGCCGTGCTGCGGTTGCACACAGGCCAGGGCTTGGCGGCTGCAGGAGCCCTGCGCTGCGGCACCCACAGCGCACAGGCGCGGCGGCGCGGGCGTGCGGGCCCCGTCACGCTCGTCAGCGGCCGTCACACAAACAGACGTGTCCGTAGCGATGCACCTGCTCCCGGCTGCAGGCGCGTCGCGCACGCAGGCGCCGGCACAGGCGACAGCGCCTGCGTGTGCGTCGCGGCCACACCAGTCCTGACCCTTACCCTAGCACGACGGCCCTGCTCTCGGCTGCGGGCGCGGGCCCGCACAGGTGCGACGCGGCCGCGAGCGCCTGCGCGCGCGTCGCGGCCGGCCAGCTGAGCGCGAACGGCGCAACCGGCGCCAGCGGGGGCCCCGCCGGCGCGCGCGGCGACTCGGCCTCGCGCCACCCCGCTGCTGCGGCCCCGCACAGGCTGTCAGGCAGGGCGCCTGCCGCCCGCAGGCTGCCGCAGAGGCGGGTGCGCCAGGTGCGCGGCCCTGGTGCGATGGGGCTCGCCCCGTTGTACGCGCCATGCCCGCCATGCTCCACGCCCCGCACACGCTCCCTAGGCCAGCGCGCGGCCCCTGCATTGCACACACGCGCGCCGAACGCCCACATGCCTGCCTGCCGCGCTGGGGTGTGTCCTGCGACGCTCACGCTCCGCCCAGAGCATGGCAGCGGGCCGACTTTCCAAGCACACACAGCCGCACAGATGGCCTGCCTCACCGGCCCAGCCATCAACGCGCCGCACCTGGCGGGCCGCCGGCATCCTCGCCGCCAGCATCGGGCTCCGCAGCGCTCAGCGCCGCACGGAAGGCGTCGGCCGTCGGCGGCGGCAGTGGCGGCGCGGCCTCATCGCCCCAGCCCGACACCGCAGGCCTGCTGGGGCCGCCGCCGCGCGCGCTCAGCTCGCTGCAGCGCGGCGTGGCGGGCGCCCTGCCCGCCTGTGCAGCCTCGCTGCGCATGCACCGCAGCAGCGCGCGCGGTCAGACACGCTCCCAGCTGCGCATAGCGCAGCCTCATATGTGTCCCGTCGCGGCGCGCATCGCGCCAGGGGGTCAGCGCGAACCAGGGCCATGCCCCGCACCCCTGCACGGGCCGGTCCTCCCAGAGCGGCGCGGCCAGGAAGGGGTTGCCGTCGCCGTCCCCGCCGCCGGCGCCATGGGCCGGCCCGCCGTCGGGCTGCCTGGCTCTCTCGCCGCCCCCCGCCGCCGCGCCGCCGCCCGCCGCCGGGTCGGGCAGCCCCGGCGGCCGCGCAGCACCGCCCCCCTCGCCGCTGCCCGCCGCGCCGGCGCCGCCCGGGCCGGCCGGGGCGCCCGCGGCGGAAGCCGGTTGGGGGGCGCCTGCGTCCGCGCCCGGCGGCAGCGAGCGCCGGTGCAGCTGCACCAGCGCCTGCTCGGCCTCGCGGCGCGCGCGGTCGCCGGCGCGCGTCCTTGTCGTGCGCCGCAAACAGCGGCGTCGACACGTACCTGCGCGCGGCGCCGCGCCGTGACCGCGCTCCCTCGCCGCGGCCGTGCTTGAGACCAGGCGCGGCGCAGCCTGCTCGATCGGCTCGCCGCACGCGCACACAGCACGGCCTGATTGGACTGCCGCGGCATGCGAGCGCCGCGGCATGCGAGCGCCGCGGCACAGCAGCCTGCGGTACGCACACGAGACGCGAGAGCGCTTCTCGGGCCAGCCGCCGGCAGCTGCGCCCGACTTGGGGTTGCAGGACGCTGCACGCTTCGCCTCGGTGCATGCAACTCGTTTAATCGCTGGGTCAGCAGCGGCCGCCAGGCATCTCAGCATACAAGGCAAAGGCGCAAGTGCAGTGCGGGCGCACGTGTGCTTGTCCGGGAAAGCTGGCAGCCACGCTGGCACGTGTGGCGGCGGCTCCTGCGTGCCCCCACGGAGCGTGAGCGCGATGCAGAGCAGGAGCAGTGAGCTGCGCGCGCGCCGAGCGCAGGCAGGCAAGCAGCGACGCGTCAGAGGCCTCAGCAGCATTCAAGCAAGAAACGATCACCCGGGTTGCCGGTCTATGCATTGCAGCAAGGCCGACAGACGTGGTCGACGACCTGCGCGTGGTGTGGGCGCGGCACCGGGTTACGGTCCGACCGGCGTCGCGCCAGCCTCACAGAGGGTTGCAGGTCACGAGCACCGCCCCGTCGCCCGGGCGCGCCTCCTGCTTGTCGGCGAAGCTGGGCGCCAGGCTTGGGCGCTTGGCCACGGGGAAGGGCGCGAGCGGGTGCGCGAAGGGCACCTCCTCCTGCCGCGCCAGACAGGCTGGGGACCTTTGCGCTGCGGCGCAGGGCGTCCTGGGCGGGCTTGCAGCGGCGGTGCAGCCTGTGCCGGACACGGCCAGCTCAGGGGCCGCCTGCGAGCAGGCAAGGCACGCAGGCCGCAGGCGCGGCGCGCCTCGGCGCGCGCGTAGCGGATGAGCTCGTCGATGGTGACGCCCATGTCATCCAGCGCAAGCCCCTGTGAGGTGCAGGCGCGCGCCTACGTCATCTACCCGGAGCAGGAGGCACTGGGGGATAGGCGTGCTGGCAAGCAGCCAGTGCATTGATAAAGTCCATGCATGGGCCCGCAACACAGGCGTTGCTGCCTGTGAGCTATGCAAGCATCTCACTGCAGCCCTTCCAGCGGGGTACACGCGGGCCGCGCCAGGTCGCTGGCATTGATGCCGGTGCGCCCGGCGACCTCCGCGTGCGCGTGCGCCGCGGAGCCCAGCTCCACGATGTAGCGCAGCATGAGCTCGGCCAGCGTGTCGCTCGCGCTGGCCTGGATGCCCTCGTAGCCCGCCGTCTCGGCGATCTGCGCCGCGGCCACCTGGGCGACCGCGCGCGCATACGCGGCCATTGCGCCGGCGCGCCCAGCGGCCTGCTTCACTCAGGCTTCTTGCCCGCAAACTCAAACTGGTGGTACATCGCGCGCAGCCACAGGAAAGCGCAGACGACCAGGAGCACAAGCGCGATTATGTTTGCCAGGGAGCTCATGCTGGTCAGGAGGTGCGCAGACAAGGTTGGTCAGGATGGGGATCAGAATGGGGATGGGCTGCATGCCCATATGCCCGCATGTCTTTTTTACATCTTTCTTGCATGCGGTTTCCATGCAGAGCCTAACAAGGCTACAAACCGTCGTACGAGCAGTTGCTCCAACGTCTCAGACTGTGTCACCTCAGATTGCTCGGGCGGGCGGGAGCACATCACAGTTGCGGGAATGTAGTCCCTCATCCGCGCGAGCGGGGCAGTGGTGGGCGCATGTCGAGCGCCTGGGTACAACGGTGGCGCTTGGCTTCTTAGCGTGTTCGCCAGAAGCAGCTCAGAAGGAGCCGCATCAGCACAGGAGCATTGGTTTGCAGCTGCTGGCATCATTTCCAGCTGCGTGCTCGGTCGCCCCTGCTCGGCAGCCACGCCAGGACCTTCTATTGCAGGTAAGAACAGCCGTCAAAGTTGCTATGATCGTGCAAAACTCCGGACGTCACTGACACTGTCGTGTCACCGCGATGTTACGCAGCAGGCCGATACCGGCCTTGCTGTAGCCACATGTCGACGTGGTCCGGACGTGTCTGCGTGGCTCCTCACAGGTGCGGTGCAAGAGAAACAAGCACCTCACACTGGACGGCCACGTGCAAAACTGCAGCCTAGGTGTGCTGATGGCTTGGTGCAGAAGCTGATGGGGAAGTGACTCTCGCCCTCGTTCGCGCCCACTGAGTAAGCTGCTCTGCTTGCGCAGGCGGGCCAGTGCTGGCCGTGAACCTGGTTAGTTGTAAGCTGGCGTCTGGAGTACAGACTTAGCAACGGAACCAGCGCGCGCCGTGCTGGGCATAGGGAATGATGCGATCACAGCAGGGGTCACCTTGCTTTGACGCTGAGCTGGGAGTTAACCTTATTGCTGCTGCTAAGCACTAATAGTTCACGGACTGCTGCTGCTGCAGTTTGGGCGGGTGAGCGTATGGCACTTTGGTCAAACTCACACACCCGCCGTCTCCTGTAGAGTGCAAGCAGGCTGCCAACTCACACACCCGCCGTCTCACGTAGAGTGCAAGCAGGCTGCCATGAGCCGCGCTGCTGGGCACGTAGTGGCTGCAGTGCACGTCAGCTGAATGGAGCCTGCGTGCACCAGCTGCGTACAGTGCAGCTGCAGGTCAGGCGCGGAGGTGTTGCAAGCAGTTACGGCATGCTGTATTCAGGCTCACGAGCTGGTCTTGCGAGACAGTTGGTAGGCTGCCGTGCCAAACACGGCAGGCAGGGCAGCTGTTGAGCAATTCGGTTGGAAGGCTGTATCAACCGGTCAGTGAGCTGCGGTGCTCACTTCGCCGGGCAGGGCGGTGCCTGCAAGCACGTGGTCAAGCAGTCAAGGTGGGGATCTGCACTCAAAATAGCTTCACGTCTGGGGAAGCTATTAGGTGCGAGCAGGGGGGCCTTGCTCGCACCGCACCGCGCGGAATTTGTTGCTGGGCACTGTCAGTCTGCACACGGGAAGGCGTACTAGCCATGCACAGCTGCAGTGGCCGCAGTTGTTTTCAGACTCGGGATGTGAGGCGTGATACGCGCGGCGCGCTCTGCGTCCAGGCTGATCAGTGTGTGCGGTGCCCGCCGCGTGCACCGCCGGCTGCCCACCAGCTTGGCCGCAGAGCGTGCCGGGGTGCGCCTGTGCGCGCGCCCGCCCCCAGCGCTGCGCGCGGGGGCATGCGTGCATGCCAGGGTCTGCTGCTTTTCGCCGATACCACAGGGCGTGAGCACGCGCGGCCGTCAGTGCAACAAATGCATGCATCCGTGGCACGACAGTGCCTATGCGGGAGTCTGAGCGCAAGGTGGTGCATGCTGGAGGCAGTACAAGCGCCGCGCGTGCTGGCGTTCGCAGGGCCAGCGGCCGCCTCTTTTCTTCACGCGAGTGGAGCCGGGAAGGCTACGAAAGGTTTGCATTGGTGAGGGCATGCGGGTTTGTTGGGTGGGAATGTGCAGCACGGCCCTCGGGCTGAGTGCGCGCGAACAAGCTGTGCCGCTCTGTCTGGCCGGGGCGGCCGGTCGGGGCACTGTAACAAGGAGTGGCGCATGGGCAGCCCATGATGCGCTGGCGACGTGTCTCGCATATGAAATGCATGGGCTAACCCACACAGCCTGCTGTTCACAAGCTTTGTAGGCGTGAAAAGAATGTGCCTGCCAGGCACTGCCTGGTGAGCAAGTATTAGCTGTGCACTGCTTCATCCAATTCCAGGGACCTCGAGCTGGATGGCAGGAAGGCTCTCTGGTTGCGCTGGTTGCGCGCGCCTTTCGGCGCACCCAGGGCGTATCTGTTTACAAGCCTGTTTCAGCCAACTAGGGCTGCTTAGGCAACAGGCGTCAAGCGAGCAAGCAAGCCATCCTATACCCTTAGGTCAAGGGACACCTGGGACATCAGGCAAGGCAGATCTGCAGGCATGCGAGAGTGAAGCAGGCCACGCTGCGAATGTTGCTGCAGCAGGATGGTGCACCCGGGCGTGAAAAGGTGCGCATACTCGGCACGGACGCAGGCGACAAAGGGACAGTCGAAAGTTTGGTGCTGCTCGTCGCCCAGGGCGCCAGAGGCACAATTCACGCACAGGCTGCGCCCGGGGAATGTTGTTGTTATAGCGTAAGGCGACAATGGAGAGCTGGTGGCATCCCAGCCGAAACTGCGAAGGTAAGACACTAAAACCGGGCACATGCACTGCCACCTCTGCAGACCCTCTGTAATAGAGCCAGGGTTGCAAACGGTATCGTGCGCCTGGTGACTGCCTCCAGACAACGGCTTGCCAGGCTGGACAGCATGAGCAAACGTGATTACAAACCTTCGCCTTGCTTCGGCTCATTTACTCAGGAGGGTGCGAGTGGCAAGTGCAAGATAGATGTGAAGACGCAAGATGGTAAGAAGCGCAAGGTACCGCTGGGGTGCCACAAGGCGGAGGAAGGCGCTGCACGAGCGCTTGCAGAGTGCGTACCGTGTCGCTGTCCTGCGGCGCCTGGCTTCTGGTTCCAGCGCGACCATCTTGTAATATACCAGCTTGTGCCTGCACAGGTCTCGCTATGAGGACGGGAAGGGAGAGCCCCTGGTGGTGCTTTCTCAGGCCGAGAAGGACATCCTCGGTGCTGAGAGCGTCGAGGACATGCTCGCCAAATACGCGCCGACCGATACCACCTCAAAGTTCCGCGGCGTCTCCAAGTCTTGCACGGGCTGGCAAGTCAAGGTGACAATCCTCGGCGAAAGCCAGACGGTTGGAACCTTCAGTACAGAAGAGGACGCGGCGCGCTGGTACGACAGCGTGGCCGTCGCGCAGGGCAGTCGCGCCCCCAATCAGACGGCAGTGTGCTTGCCAGGCGGTGTTTGTTGCAAGCGGTAAGCCTGCATAAGCTCCTAGGCAAGGTGATCCCAGACTTGTGGTGCTTTGTGCGGACGCGCTCTGGACCAGTCTGTATGACCGAAAGCCTGCGTGGCAGGCACACTTTGAACTTTGACGCTTCTGACTATGCGTCGGACTCCGATGGCGAGGAAGGCATGTCCATCAGCGAGCTTGAGGCCATGGCCATGGCCATGTAAGCAAAGTTCAGGTTTGCATGCGCTGCATTTGCGAGCGTCTCAGCAAGTGTTCCCACGATTGCCTGGTGGCTTGTTGCAGTGTGTGAGCGCTCTGCGGCCCAGGCGCCTCACACCTGGCCAGCTGCAGCTTTGGTAACATGCTCGGGGGCAGCACTTCTTGCAATGACCTTGCAGGTAATGCAGTCAGGCCTCTTGCTGCTGTCCTCTTCTGCTGTGCTGTGCACAGCATGTATCTCTGCGCGCACCATTTCCAACATAGTGCTGCGCCTCCTGACGCATGATTCAGCCAGCAGCACCCTCCTGACTCAGCACTGAGGGCCATCTCTTCCTGCCGGTTTGTGTGACGTGCTTCTGATGTACAGCAGCACAGGGCTGTGACAGCATGCTTGGCATCGTGCGCATGCCAGCGAAGTGTGCCGTGTACACACCGGGGTGCCAGAGCCGGGGCGGCGCTCAGTTCTCTTACAACCCCGCCCATGCAAGTCGGTGTCCTGGCACTCAAGGCGCTTTCTCTGCCCGGTCCAGCAAGCACAGTGGCCGGAGCCCACAGAGCCCTGCAGTGGGTGGCCAAGCACAGGTGCAGAGATGCACTCCCAGCCCCACACATGCCTGCCCGTCCGCCTGCTGGCTCTGGGGCACGCTTGCAGAAGCTTTTGCGCCACACACGTGCAAAGCAAAGCTATTATGTGAGCTTGATCAGAATGAGCGGCGATGACCACCCCCACAGTGAACCCAGACAGCCCACCCCTCAAATCACCAGAAGCAGCTCATGCTGTGAGAGAATGCATGCGCGTGATGCACGCGTGTGATAAAAGCTGTACAAAGGGGCTGCATCTCCCAAAGAGGCGCAACATGTATCGATTTGATCCAAAATGGTATGGGCAATCACCAAGAGCAGCCAGGCTCACATGTAGAACTGCTCCTGCTGGTTGCAAACACCAAGCTGTGCACAGAGGCAGACGAGCAGGCGCATGCCTGGTGTGGCAGCCGTACCACGCCGCGGCCCGCCCTCACCGCCAGACCTCACAGCGCCAGCTCGCGGTCAGGCTCAGCCAACACAGACGCGCTATCTCAACCACTGAGCCACAATGGCTAGCCAGGGCCGGCATTGTGCGAGGCAGCTTGCACTCGGGAAAGGACACTCTCTCGGTATACACTCTACAAGCTAGGACCTATCCGATGCCGCCGCGACTGGGGACGGGGAAGCATCGCGCCTGGGCTGGCCCTGCCCCCCACCTCCTGAGCAGTGGAGAAAGAACCCAGCTTTTGCTAACCAAGCACAAGCAAGCACAACAAGAATACTCTTGCACTCCTATGCAGGCACACAGTGAGCCTTGCTTTGCTTCACACACAGAAATGCTCGGCTCAAGCGGTGAGGGCTGAGGGGTGCCGCAGCCCACCTGCCACTCGCGCACGGTTGAGTCGCCACCAGGCAGAGGTGACATGGCAGCATCAGACCGGCTGAATGTGTGACCTGCATAGCACTGGATTAACTCCCAGTCCCTGCACACAGCACACCAGCCTGCCACGGGACCGTGCATGCATGCACAAATCACTGCTCTACTTAATTGTGCTACATACGGTATGCAGTCCTGAGAACAGTAGACGCCAAAAAACTAACAGTGGCTCTTACCCTCTCCTTGCTCTGCCCAGGTACGTCCTGCCGGAGTTGCATGCAACATCTGCTCGAGGAGCTCCTCAGGGCCTTGCTTGCTTCATGACATGGCGAGCCCGTCATCCTGGCCAGCCCGCCCATTAAGTTTACCGCAATACTATCGTGAAGTTTAGGGTCGTATGTATTCGAAGCTCCACGACACAGCTCAGGGCTTTACGGCGTCACAGCAGGGTCATTCGCCGAGCCACTTTGCTGCACGCAAGAAGGACCGTGCGAGGCTGCGAGGCAGAGCACCACAAGTGCACGACTGCATTGTCAGCAGCGCCCGGCGGCACCCGCGCTGCGCTCAGGCAAGTGCATGCTTGTCCGCGGCCCGCCGGTACGACGGCCGTCTGCCTGTCCACCGCCGGCGAGTCGCTGACTTGGAGGTGAGGCACTGGGCCGGACCGTCTCGGCCCGCTGCGTCTCCGTCCCTCTGGCATTGCAGCTGCTCGAGAACCTGGTCAACAACCTGCGGATCCCGGTCGCACCGCCTTGCGAGGGCGCGCAGGGCAGCCGCCCGGCTGGAACACGCTTGCCAGGAACCCGCACACGTGCGCAGGGCCGCGGACGCAGCCATCGCGCATTGCCCTGCGGGGTTGACTGAGGCTCCGCGCCGGGCGCGGCAGGACTTCCAGCAGTGTGAGGACGGCCTCATGTGAGGGCGTGCGGTCATGCGGGAGCGCGCTCCTTTTCTGCTCGGCATGCGCAGACGCTGCCGGGATGGCGACAGCGGCTGCTGACGCGGTGAGCGGAGCGGGGGAGGGCTTGGCCGGTGTTCCCAGCAGCGTGCCGGGGGGCGGCGCGGCGGCCGTTGCGGCCGGGGGGCCTGGGGCGCCTGCGTGCTCCGCTGTGGACGCTTACGAGGAACCTGACTGCGCCGCCTCAAGCGCTGGTGCGCTGGGGCAGCTTTTGTGCGAGTGTAACCTTTGCTGGTGTCTCGCGCTGTCCTCCCTGCTGCAGCCAGCCGCGCACGCTCGGCGTGCGCCGTGGGGCTGCGCTAATGAGGCACATTCGCGCTGGCATATTTCAAACCTTGGGCTCTGTGTGCGGAGGCGTCCCGTCGTGATCATGCCCTGCACGTGCTGCACAGGGCCTGAGACAGGGTGGCGTGCGTGCGGGCTGCAGGCCCGGGCAGCTTCTGCGCCAGCTCCAGGGCGGGCTGCCTGGAGCCCGACTCCCCTCCAGGCGGCAGCGGTGCACGCGCCGCCTGGCACCCCACTGCTTCGCCGTCGCCGGACGGATCCCCGCCGTGCGCAAGCGAGCGCTGCGCCGCCTGCCGGACGGGCGCGGGCGCCGACCCAGATGGCTGCTGCAGCGGCGCGGCGTCGCCCGCGCACAGCATTGCCCCGCGCAAGCCCGTGAGCGCGCCGCGGCCCCGCACGCCGCTCAACTTGACCGGCGCTGACCGCGCTGCAGCGCAAGCCCCAGCAGCCAGCCCCGCATGGCCACAGGCCGCCGACGCGCCAGTCGCCGGCCAGGTGCGCTGCGCACGCGGCCCTAAATCTAGGGAAACCGTGCCTCGGGGCTGCCCCGTGGCAGGCAGCCGGCAGCTTCCCCAGTCCTGGCGGACCAAGGCCGGCAATGCTTGTGCCCAGCTGCACTGGTGGTGTGCACATACGCGGGAAGTGACCCCCCGCTCAACCGCTGGTGTGTTGCGAGGGGTTGCAGGGCCAAGCAACACCGTGCTGACGTTGGCAGTTACCCGTCACGCGTGCTGACGCCCCGCTGCGGTGGCCGTGCAGGATGCACCCACGGCGGCGCGCGCCTCGCGCGCCGCGCTGCAGGCCGCGTGGACCGCCGCGGGGCTGCCTGGGACCCTGCCGGGCCTGCCCGGGGTTGCGCCGGTGCAGCCCGCGGCCTCGGCAGGGCCGCCCTGGCTGCTGGCAGCTGCGTCGCAGCCCGCCGCCGCGCCCGGCTGGGCGGCCCCGCAGCCCCCCGGCGGCCTGCCGCCCATAGGGACGCACGCCGCTGGCGGGCACGGCGCCGCGCCCGCCGCAGCTGCCCCGGGGTGGCCGCAGGGCCAGCAGGCGGCGCTGCTGCAGCAGTGTGGCGCGCCTGGGCAGGCCGGCGCGCACCCGCGGGCAGCGGCGGGGCTGGGCAGCCCGGCGGGCGCCCAGGAGGCCTACGCGCAAGCCGCGCGCGACGGGCAGGGCGCGCAGGCCCCGGATGCGCTGCCGCCGGCGCAGGCCGCGGCGGGCGCGCAGGCGCCCGTGTCGCCCGAGCGCATACGCGCGGCGCTGGCGCTGCAGCAGGCGGAGCAGGCCGGCGCGCTGATGGCCGGCTTCGGCAGCACCGCGCCGCCCGCGCCCGAGGTGCGGACCGCCCGCTCTGGTGCCAGGCTCGGCAGCGCCCCGTGCAGCCAGTGCAGCGCAGCGCGCACGGCGGTGGCGCTTGCTGGTGGGCTTGTGTACAATCAACTAGAGTGGTTCAGGCATCTGGCTGCATGGGTGGGCTGTGCGTATCAGCAGCGCTTGAGCGCGCGCGGGCGCCCAAGCCCGAGCAGCGTCTCCGCGCTGCCACGGCTGTGGTGTTATGTGCTCGACCCAGCCTGGTGACAGGCGCCCGTGGCGCCGCAGCCTGGACCGCTGCAGCTGCCGTCGGCGGCGCTGCAGGACATGATGCACCGCATGCTCATCGCGGAGCCGCAGGTGCGCTGGTCTTTACACTGTCCTGTGCCAGTTTACCAAACCTGCTGAAACACCCTGGCAGCGCGGTGGAGGCACGGCATGCCGGCCCTCCCTGGCAGCTGTCTGCCGCTGCGTGCATGCTGGCAGGCTCTGCCCCTGGTCAGTGGCATCAGGAGAGCGCGCGCAAGCGGGCATGCATATACTGGGCTCGTGTTGACTCGCGCTGGCGCTGCGCTCGCCGGATGTGCCTGACGGCGGCCCTTGCTGCGCAGTGGCCGGCCTGGCCGCCCGCTGCAGCTGCTGGCTGGAGCGCGGCTGGCGCGCCGGCCGTGCAGCATGCGCATGCGCCCGCGGCGAGCCAAGCAGCGCCCGCGCAGCTCGGCCAGTGGGGCGGCCCGGTGCAGCTGCCAGCGCAGCTGCCGCCGCAGTTGTCAGCGCAGCTGCTGGCGCAGCTGCCTGCGCAGGCGCGCCTGCCGCAGGCGCTCAAAAGCTTTTGCTGTGCATGCGCCCTCCTCGTCAGCAGCCATCTGATGTGCTGTCCCATATGGGCTGGCACAGCTTGCTGGTGCAAGCCGCGCTGCCGCCACCGCAGTGATCTCATTCGTTACGGAGAGGTCGTGCGTGTGTGGCGGTACTGTCGCGAGCCCTGCTTGAGGGAACAGGGGCCCACTCCCTGAGCAGGCTGGGCGCGACGGGTGAGCGCGCGCGCGCAGGCCGGCACGGAGCTCACGCCCTGGCAGCTGCACCTGCTGCAGCGGCGCGCCGCCGCGCTGCCCCCAGGCCAGCCCGACCCGCGCATGGCTAACGGGCACAGCTTCACCTGCTACGTGCGCACCGCCCACCCCTAGGAACCCTGTTAGGGCACGCTGGCTCTGTCAGACGCGCGCTGACGTTGGGTGACACAGCAATCACCCAGGCGTGTGTGATAGGTCTGGCACCCGCCCGCGGCTCAGCCGGACACACTGCGCAGCTGCCATGCGTGGTGACCGTTACCTGTCCCTGTTGCCCTGCACGCGCACTGCCCGCGGGTGTGCTGGTCATGCACCTGCAGTGGGGGCAGCGCCGAGGGCGGCGAGGTGCAGGCGGCTGCCCGGGCGCGCTCAAATGGGCAGGGCACGCCGCCGCCGCCCGCCCGCTGGCTGTGCTCGCTGCAGCCCCGCACTGCGAGGCGTCGCCGCAGAAGCGCAGGCCGCGCCGGCGGCATGCATGCCGAGCCCCCCCCACGCGCGCAGGTGTGCAACAAAACCTGCTGCGGGCGCGCCAACTTTGAGCAGCACTGCGCATGCAAGAAGCACCTGCGCAAGCAGGCGCTGGCGCAGCAGGCGGCCGCCGCCGCCGCGGGTGGCGGCGGCGGCGGCGGCCTCGCCGGCGCGCCCCCGGGCGGCGCGGCGCTGCGCGGGGAGCCGGAGCGCGAGCGCGCGACCACCTACGTCGGCCCGCTGGCGCAGTGCGGCAGCTACTGCAAGCAGGCGCGCAGCCCGCGAGCCGCGCGGCGGGCGCGGCGGGCATGCTCGGCAGGCCGGCGCTGCGTTGCCGTCGGGGCTGTGTTGCTCTTGTGGCTGCGCTGGGCCCCAGTCGTGTGCTTGGCCTGCGGGGCGCCGCGCCTGTCGCCTGGCATGCGCGCAGGCCGCTCGCGAGCGTGTGGTCACCGGCGCCGCGCGCGCGCGCCGCAGGTAATCACCACGGAGCTGAACTGCGTCACGGACCAGCTGCTGCAGCAGCTGCAGCTGTGGCAGGAGCGTGC
>JAABUO010005550.1_pt1 | contig 14634 bp, 14 predicted proteins | sample 5559291 | NCBI WGS metagenome assembly JAABUO01 (sample SAMN10711878, study PRJNA513372) | rock metagenome | isolation source: Antarctica rocks | place: Antarctica: Victoria Land, Finger Mt sud | reverse complement strand
GCGCGGCGGCACAGGCTCACCCAACTCTGGCTGACCGACGCCTGGGTGCGCGCGGCCGCGTTGCCCGACACGCTCGCCGTGGCGGGGCAGTTCCGCGAGCTGCGCCACGAGTTCGTGAGCGATGGCCTGGACGACCTGCACGCCTTCCCCATGGCGCTCACGCCCTGGCTCGACCTGCGCAAGAAGGGCGAGGTGGGATCGGGTGTGTCGATCGTGTTCCCGCTCTACGACGAGCACGCCGTGTGGGGCCTTGACACCGACGGCGCGACGCTGTTAGGGGCACTCGTGGCCTACGCTCAAGCGGTGGGCGCGCCCTACTACCGCTCACCGGGCCGCACGGGGATAGACCTGCTGCAGGAGCTGGGCAAGCGCGGGGCCGGGTCTCAGCGAGAGTTCCCCGAGCGGCTGCCGGCGTCGGCGGGACAGGCCGATACGGTGACGGAGCTGAGTTGGCTGCGCACGCTCTCGCCGGCTGAGCGCGAGAAGACATATCTGCATAGTTATGATAAAAACGCGCAATGGTTGAGCGCGGCCGGCGTCGTGGAGATGGGCCTGTCGGGGATCGAGGAACGGCGCGATCCGGCCGGCAAGCTGCCCTTCGACAAGAAGCTGCCGGGGTACTGGCTGGCGCGGATCGCCGGCGCGGAGGAGCGGTGGGCCTGCACGCCGACGGTGGCCTGGGCGCTGGAACGCGGCCAGACCGTCGCGATCACCGAAGCGTATGTCTGGACCACACACAGCCGGGCGATGGAGACGTGGTACGAGCGGCTGCGCACGGCGCGGACGGCGCTCTACGCCGACACGACGCCGGCGGGACGCCTGGCCCTGGGCGCGCTCAAGTACACCTACGCGCTCACGATCAGCGGCTTCAACAGCGCCTGGCACCGCGACAAGCGGAGCCCGCTGTACCGGCCGGACTGGCGCCACCTCGTCATCGCGCAGGCCAACGCGAATATGTCGCGGGCGCTGCACAAGTATCTTCTCAAAAAGCCGGGGCAACAGGGGCGGTGTGCCAGGATGCCCCCAGCATGAGGATCGCGGCGCGCGGCGCGATGAGGCTGGCGAGACTCGGCAACTGGCACGCGCCGGAGACGCGGTCATAGAGATAGTGCAGGACGTTAACCCCGTGCTGCTGGGCAGTGGCCGCCAGGGTCTGCATTGTGTCCCACGCCTGGGCTCCGGCCGACGTGCGCGGGCCGAAACTCACATCGCGCTTGCGTACCCGGCGCCGCACGCCAAGTTCAGACCGGTTGTTATGCAACGGGAGCTCAGGATGGTCAAGGACCAGGAGCAGTTCCTGCTGATGCGCCAGCGTCTTGGCGATGCGCTCGTCCAGCGCGGAGTAGCTGGTGCGGGTGGTGAACAGGGTGGTGAAGGCCGCCCGCAGCCGCGCGGCCTCCTGCGGACAGGGGTGCGCCCGATAGGCGAGTAGCTCTCCATAGAAGGCCCAGTAGTCACCCATGAACGCCGTGAGCCGCGCCTGGTTCTCGGGCACCACAGGGAGCAACTTCTTGTAGTGGCGCGCGTCATGCACCCAGCACAAGGCGCGGCCCAGGGTCACCCCCACAAACTGGCCCGCAGCATCGCACACCAGCACCTCCACCACAGGCAGGGTGGTTTGCGCCTGGTACGCCGCGAGAGCCGTGGCGTCATAGCAGCGGCGGCGCTGCTGCGGCCCGAGGGGCGGGGCCAGGGCGTCCAGCCAGCCGTTCAGCGTGGCCTGGTCCACCACTTCGTCCCGCGGCAGGTGCCCGACCTGCTCCCGCACCTGCACGCTGCCCCCCACCTGCTCCAGCCAGTCCAGGGCCACCTCGTTGATCAGGTAGGTACCCTCCTGCCCCGGACGCAGCAGATCAATCACCGTCAGACGGTCCTTCGCCGCGGTCGTGTGGTAGCTGGTGTACAGGGGATTGCACACCACTTGGCACTGGTGGTTGATCCCGTTGATCCGGGTGCTGGTGTCATCGATCTGTTGCCACGGACTGCTGGCCAGTCCTGCCTGGTACACGGCCGCTGCCTCAGCATGCAACGCGGCCAGATCCGCCGTCAGCCAAGCGGAGAGCGTCCCGGCCGAGACCTGTAGCCCCACGCTGCCCAGCAACTCCAGGATCTTTGGCTCGCTCAACCCGCTGGCGTGATACAGCATCAGCACCAGCGCCTTGACCTGCGGCCCAAAGTGATCGCTGACGCCCGCAGGCAGCGCCGCCAGGTAGGTGCGGCCCGTGCTGGCCGCGTACCACTTCTCCCGCAGATAGCGCACGGTGTCTGTGTGCAGCACCACCTCCTGCACCACGAACGGGTCGTGCCCCTTCAAGGTGGCATCGGCGGGCAGTGTGCGGGGATCCACCCTGCGGACCTCGTCGCGGTCCACCACCAGCCGCCGCTCCCGGTGGGGGAGCGACCGCCGCGGGTCCGCAGGCCGCTCCGCATCAGACGAGTGCTGCCGCGGCGTCGGCTGCGGGCGGACGATCGGTTTGCCCTGTTCCCCCTTGAGCCGCGCCACTTCGTCGCGCAACTCTTGGACCGTCTCCTTGAGCACCGTGATCGCTGCGGCTTGCGCCTCAATGATCTGCACCAGCGTCTCCACGCTGTGCCGGGCTTCTGGATCGGTGAACTGGCTCAGGTCGGGGGCGTCAAGCATAGGGTGTCCTCAGTTCCAGGGCAGTCCTTCCGCGTCGTGCTTAAGTCTACCACCGGCTACTCCTCCGCGCCGACCCTGTCTTCCTGGCCCCCGCTTTTTGAGAAGATACGACATGATCGCCACACAGCAAGCCACAAGTCTGGCAGACCTAGAGATCGACGTTGCGCGGCTCGAACGCGCGCGCACGGATGCCCTCACCGACCACGCCCAGGCGCTCCGTCGCGCCGACGGCGAGGCTATGGTCGCGGCTCGCCGTTTGGTTGAACGGTTGACGAGCCAACGCGCGAAGCTACTCGCTCCGCGTGTGCATGCGCGTCTGGCGGCCGCTTAGTGCGACCGGGACGCACGGGCTGCCGAGCTGGCGGCCGTGCAGCAGACCGCGCAGGCGTCCCAGCAGGACGTACTAGACCAGAGAAGCCGCCTGGCAGGCTTGAACTCCTTGGACAGCAGTGGTCGCCGGGAGGTGACCCAGCGTCTGGTCGGCTATGAGGCCACGGCGCGCGTCCGAGGAGGAAGTCACGGCCGCGCGACAACGCGCGGCCGCCGCGGCCGCCTGGGGGCACGAGCTTACCGTGGAGGCGCGGCGGCTAGACGTGTCTGCACGCGAGACCATGACGAGCGGTACGGCGGCTGAACGCCGCGCGACGATTGACCGCGACGAGCGCCGCGCCGCGAGCGCGTTGAGTGGCATGGCGACCCTCCTCCAGTCGATCGCGGCGCACCAGGACGCCTGCTTAGAAGGGCTGCGTCTGAGCGAGCGCGAGACCGCGGCCACTCGGGACCGGCTCACGACGGCGCACAGGCTCATTGCCGGCGCGAACGTGCTCGATCCCGTGCGCCACCAACGGGAGGCCGAGCTTCCCACTTTGGAGCGAGCTATGCGCGAGGTTGAGGAGCAAGAAGGTGTCGCCCAGCGCCGGTATGCATCGGCGAGCCGGCAATTGCGCGATACCAAAGCCGACCATTCCGCGCTAGTCGAGCGGCATGCTCAACGGCTGCCCGTGTTCGTGCGGGCACTGGACGACCTGCTTGATGCGGGCATGGGCGTCGAGCGTGCCCTGAGCGTGGCCGATGAAGCGGTGCGCTAATGGGTGTCGTTGGGGTGTGCTGAGGTGAGGAAGATGGTACCAGTCCGGGGACGTGCTTGTGTACAACCTTGCAGGGACAGCTATGCTGCAGCTAGCACGAGGGTCAGTTCGTCCCAGGCGCGGACGAGACGCGGGGCCTGCGGGATGCGTGGGTCACCAAGGGGAACGGCGATGTCGTAGAATCCGTCGCGCAAATTGCGCATAAACCCGTGCCCGTCACACACGATTTGCGCGCAGGGGAGCGTCTGAAAGCCACGCATGCTGCGCGTGCGGCCTTTGAGATGTTGGTGGTCGCGCTCGATACGCTGTTGCTCCATCTTACCAGTGACGTGTTCGACCTCCGGCAACACCGCCGCGAACGCGGGTGGGTAGATCGGCGCTTTGTCGGTGGTTGCTCGGTAAGGCATAACCTCACTGCTCTCGACCGCACGCGTCAAGAACGCCGTCGCCGCTGCCGTGTCGCGGGTAGGGCTGACGTAGACATCGATAACTTGGCCTTCTTCATCGATCGCCCGAAACGCGTAGCACCAGCGGCCGGCGATGCGAATGTAGGTCTCATCGATGCTCCACCGCCGCCCCACACGACGGCGCTTTGGGCGCGCCGCGTCCTTATAAAGGGGGGTAAACTGCTGCACCCAGTCGAACACGGTTGACGGGTCGACCTGTAGACCACGTTCGGCTAAGAGTTCGGTGACGTCGGCATACGGCAAACGAAAGCGTAAATACCAGCGCACGGCCAGCGCGATGATGTCGTCAGGGAAGCGATACCCGCAGAAGGCGGAGGTCGAGCGCACCGTTTGGCGGTGCTGGCAGGTCGTACAACAGTGTATCTGGCGCTTGGCGCGATCGAATCCGGCCTTGACGAACTGCTCCCCCGTACACCGCTGGCATCGCATGCTCCCCTCCTCTATGAACCCTCTCCAGCCCATAGAATAGCTTATATCAGCAGGCCCCAACGATACCTCCCGCAGTCTACACGGACGGTCGACGATCGTTCGATGAGCCGCGTGGAGAGCTCGATGCGCGTCGCGTCGAGTTGCCGTTGCGCGATGAGGCGGTCGAGCATCTCGACGGCGACGCGCCCCATGTCCTGCAGGGGTTGCCGCACGCTCGTCAGGGCGGGCGTCGCGTACGCAGCGGTTTCCGCGTCGTCGAAGCCCACGATGGAGAGATCCTCGGGCAGCGTCAAACCCTTCTCCCTCGCCGCGCGTATCACGCCGGCCGCCATAGCGTCGTTGAAGGCGAAGATGGCCGTCGGCCGGTCGGGCAGGGCGAGCAGATCTATCGCCGCCCGATAGCCACCCGCGAACTCGAAATCGTCGGCTCGCACGAGACCGGGATCGCTGGGTATGCCCCGCTTCGTGAGCGCGTAGGTGTAGCCCTCGAGGCGATCACGGGTGGCCACTTCCCCCGGCCGGCCCGTGATGACCCCGATCCGTCGATGGCCGAGCCCGAGGAGATGCTCAGTCGCCCGCAGCGCGCCCGCCCTGTTCGCCGATGCAACGACCGGGATAGGGTCCTCGACGGAGTGCGTCGGATCGACCACGACGAATGGATATCCCTGGTGGTACAGCGCGGCGAGCTTCGCCGGTGGCGCGGCGGGGAGGATCAGGATGAGCGCGTCCGCCGCGCCACCGGCGAAGCGCCCGATGAGAGTGTCCTCGCGCTCGCGCTCGTGGCGGGTCGCGCATATGATGGGCCGTAGCTCGCGCTCGTCTAGCGCCTCGGCGACACCGGCGAGGATCTCCGAGAAGTAGCCGCCCGTGATCTTGGGTGCCATCACGCCGACCAGCCCGGTCCTGTCCTGCGCGGAGGCGCGCGCTATCCGATTGCTCACATAGTCGCGCTGGCGGATGTACGCGAGCACTTTGCTGCGCGTGGCCGACGCCACGTCGGGCCGCCCGTTGAGCACGCGGGACACGGTCGCGATGGACACGCCCGTCTCCCGCGCGATGTCATTGATCGCGTCTCCCGACGCGGATGACTTCCTCGGCACCTAGCTCCTCCTCTCCATACCCTCGCACGCCACCATCCCCAGCGCCGTCAATGCAGGGGCCGCGCCCCGCGCCCGCCACAGTATGACCATAATCGACGGGCAGACATTTGACACATCGAGGATGCGCCGCTATGCTTTGCCTGATAGCATCGAAAGTTTACGGTATTTTCGGAAAGAGAGTGGGGATGAGGCCGGCGCGACGCAGAATAGATTGATCTCCGTAGATTCGCCCGCCGCTCTGGCCCATAACTGCGGCCGGTGCTGGGAGGCCTTGGGGAGACACAGTGACGATCAACGAGACAGGGGCCGCCGTGTGGCCCCCTAGTGGCCCCACACAAGCGAAGAGTGACGTGATCGGAGTCCGACAATGGATGAGACTACACGACCTGCAGCTACGCAGTCCGCGCGGCGCGCACAACAGCTATCCTCCCCACCCCGCCCGCGGCATCCAATCTATGAGATCGGCCGCCGCCTCGGCCTCGTCGCGCTCCTGATAGTCTCGGTTGGGGTGGCTACCCGGAGAGGCAGTGCGCCTCGGGCCCACGCGGCGGCCGCCATCGCGGGGTTGCACGTCGTCGGTAACCAGATCGTCAATGGCGCGGGCCAGCCGCTACGCCTAATCGGCGTCGATCGCTCCGGCACCCAGTATGCCTGCGTCCAAGGGTGGGGAATCTTCGACGGTTCCCACGACGCTGCCGCGACGCAGGCTATGGCCTCCTGGTCCATCAACGCCGTGCGCGTCCCGCTCAACGAGGACTGCTGGTTGGGCATCAACGGCGTTTCGCCCTCCTACTCCGGCACGACCTACCAGCAGGCCATTGTCGACTACGTGAACCTGCTCAATAGCTACGGCCTCGTTGCCATCCTTGACCTGCATTGGAATGCGCCCGGGGCGACCCTAGCGACGAGCCAGCAGCCAATGGCCGACGCCGACCACGCGCCCGCCTTCTGGGCGAGCGTCGCCGCTTTCTTTAAAGGCAACAGTTCCGTCGTCTTCGACCTATACAACGAGCCCTATATAGATTTCAACCAACCGACCGTCGATTACTGGTCATGCTGGCTCAAGGGCGGATGCACGGTCGTGTCCCAGCAGGGCACCACCTTCGCGACTGCTGGGATGCAATCGTTGCTCGACGCCGTCCGCAACGCCGGCGCGACCAACGTCGTCTTGGCCGGCGGCCTGTCTTATGCTAACCGGCTGGATCAGTGGCTCTCCCACAAACCGAGTGACCCAACTGGGAACCTCGCCGCCGCCTGGCACGTCTACAGCGGCAACGGAGCCGCAAATAGTGACTCTGCGGGCAACGCCTGCCAGCCGTCCGGGCCGTCGACCACCACATCCTGCCTCGCCTCGGTGATCGTGCCCCTAGCCCAGGCCTCCCCCATCGTCGTCGGCGAACTTGGTGACTTCTACTGCAACCCGCACGACGCGAACGGCGATGTCGTCCAGAGCATGCAATGGTGGGACGCGCACAACGTTTCGTACCTGGCATGGTCGTGGAACGCCTCCGGTGGTGCGTGCGGACCTTCAGCGGGCGGACCGTACCTGGTTGGCGACTACTCCGGGACCCCCTACTCGACCGGCAGCTACAACTACGGTCAGGAGATAAAGACACACTTTCTCCAAGTAGCCGCAGTAAGCCCAACATCGACCGCCACCCCCGTCCCGCCCACCGCCACCCCCGTCCCGCCCACCGCCACCCCCGTCCCGCCCACCGCCACCCCCGTCCCGCCCACCGCCACCCCCGTCCCGCCCACCGCCACGCCGGCCGCGCGCACTCCGCTCGTGATCGGCAACTTCGAGGGTGCGACCGACGGCTTCGCCGGCAACGGCGACATCACGAGCCTGGGCTCCTCGACCTGGGCGCCCACCGTCGCTCTCGGCGCCTCCTCGCTCTGGACACAGTACACCATCCCCTCCGCGTGGTCGGAGGCGCAACTATCCAAGGCGGTGAACCTCGACCTGAGCGCCTACGGCACGCTCAGCGCCTCGGTGTACCCTAAGCAGCCCGTCGCGGCCACCGCCGGCGTCAAGGTGCGCTTCCTCGTCCAGGGCTCCGACGGCGCTTGGTACGCCTCGCCCTATCAGGGCGTGCCGACCGGCGCGCGCACGACCGTGAGCTGGGGCCTCGCCGGCGTGCCACGCGCCCCCCTCAAGCAGCTCTACGTCTGCTGGCAGTTCACTACCGCCGACACCAGCGCCGGCAATGAGCTCTGGGTCGACGCGGTCCAGGCATCCTGAGCGCGCCCGCCGGGCCACACGCCCCCACCCGCAGCCTCCCGCTGCGGATGGGGGCTTTGTGAATGACCTGCGCTCGGGGCATCCCACAGAAAGGGCGCGCCGGGACGAGCTATCCATGGCGTCACCGCCGTCGTCGATGTCGCCCCGGTCGGGCATCCCCAGGACCGCGCCGACGGGACGTAGGCCGGCGAGATCTTGTAGCTCCTGGCTGACCTGGCCCGGCCTGAGCGCACACAGGGCCTCGATCAGCCGGGCGAAGGTCTCGTGGTCGATGGCGGCGAGGTCGCGTAGCTGTGACCCTTGGGGGGCCTGCGGCTCCAAGGTGGCCCAGGCGTCTTTGGCTTGCGCGAGCCAGGCGCTATGCGGCTTGCTGATGGCCCAGGGCATGGCTCCCTCCTCCCTTGTGTGGCGTGATGCCGTGGGTGTCGCAGGCGTCGCAGGCGAAGGCGAAGGTGGCGGGGTCGATGTCCACGAACTCGTAGAGTAGGCCGCCGGCGAGGTGCTGTCACCAGCCCTTTTCCGTCGGCCCCTCCCCGCACCGGACGTACGCCTTTCGGAGTATCCGGCGCTCCAGTGTCCAACCACCGCCGAAGCGGTTAGCGTCAACACGAGTCTGGCTCCGTGCATCTCGCACACCTCCTCGTCCCTCCACTGCGAACACCTGTGCCCCTTCGCCCTGTGCTGAGCTTTCCTCAGCGCCCTGGTGGGACGTAACCCTCACGACTACTATGAGCACGCCGTGACCCTGCGCCTCGCGGCGCGGCGGGCCATCCCGCATTCCCTAGACAGTAGACGTATCGAGCACGACGTAGGTGCCCCGTTCGTCCCCTTGAATGGAGTCATTCTCCATCGCCCATCCCGCAGAGGGTTCGAGCGCCGACGATTTAGACGCCCTATCGGGATGGCCCGGCAACAGACGTTGTAGCCGGAGATGTACGCTTGCATCGCTGGGGGCTGGGGTTCAGGCGGTGTCGCGGAGCGCCTCAACGGGGACGGTCAGCCCGGCGCTACGCGTGCAGGTGGAGAGCATCCGGGTGACATACCCGCGGTGGCAGCGCATCGTGGCGGAGATCGAGCGGTGCCAGGAATGGGGGCCGGTGGCGGCGGAGCCGCCGTGCCTGCTGGTGGTGGGACCGACGGGGGCAGGGAAGTCGATGCTGGTGGCGACGTACGCACGGGAGCGGCCGGCGGTGCTGACGGAGCGCGGGATGACGTACCCGGTGGTGCGGGCGACGATCCCAACGCCGGCGACGGTTAAGGCGCTGGCGATGGTGTTGCTGGCGGCGCTGGGGGACCCGCGGGCGACGAGCGGGACAGTGGGATCGATGACGTACCGGCTGATGCATTATTTCCGGGACTGCAAGGTGGAACTGCTGATCCTGGACGAGGTGCAGCATTTCCGCGATCGAGACAGCCGGCGGGTGCTGGAGAACGCGCGCAACTGGCTCAAGACGCTGATCAAGGAGACGGGGGTGGCGTGCGTGCTGGTGGGGTTGCAGGGGGAGGCGGAAGAGGTGGTGGGGCTGAACCCGCAGTTGGCGCGGCTGTTCGGGGCGCCGCGCGTGCTGCTGCCGTTCACGTGGGATGAGCGGCAACCGGAGCTGCGGGGGGAGTTCGTGGCGTTCCTGGCGCTGGTGGAAGCGGCGCTGCCGTTGGCGGAGAAGCCGGAGCTGGCGGGGACGGGGATGGCGCGGCGGCTGCACGCGGCGAGCGGGGGGGTGATGGCGCACCTGACGGAGGTGCTGCGGGGGCAACGTACCTGGCGCTGGCGGAGGGGCGGCCCACGCTGGATAGGGAGGTGTTGGGGCGGGCGTTCGAGCAACGGCTGGCGAGCGTACGGCGGGGGACGGTGAACCCGTTCCGTGCGGAGAGTCGGCGCGAGGAGGAGGAGGCGGCGGAGACCGCACGCGGGACGGCGGTGAGCGCAGGAGAGGAGCCGGGTGGGGGCGTATGAGCCGGGCGTCATGCTGATCAACCGGCTGCGGCCGGCGCCGCTGGAGAGCCTGGGGAGTCTGCTGGAGCGGCTGCGGGTGGCCAATCACTATCAGGAGCGGCGGTGGCTGGACGGCGTGCTGGGGCGACGGCAGGACCGGCCGGAGGTGTTGCGACAGGAGCGGGATTTCCAGAGGCTGGGGGCGTTGACGGAGCTGGACCGCGTGACGCTGATCGGGCTGACGCTGCACCGGTTCGCGCCGTGGTACGGGGTGGATCGGCGTCTGGGGCGGCCGCTGCCGGCTGAGGTCGCCTACCTGCCCGTGCCACTGTGGCCAGACATTGGCAGTCGGGAGAACACGCGGGAGGCGGCGGCGGTGTGCCCACGGTGTTGGGAGGAGCGGGCAGTGATCCTGCTGCCATGGTGGTTGCATCATCTGACGGCGTGCCCGCGGCATCTGATCCTGCTGCGTCAGCGGTGCGCAGGGTGTGCAGCGCCGCTGCAGCTGGTGGCGGGCAGGGGGGCTGCGGCCACTGCGGTGCCGTGATCGCGGCGATGGCGCGTCGCACCATCGCGGGTAACGCAGATGCGGTGGAACTGAGCAGGCTGCTGTGGGGCGCGACGGGATGCGGGGAGGCTGCATCTCAGTCGGAGGAAGTGACGCTGGTGGCGGAGCACCCGCTGCCGCTGCAGCGAGCTGGGGACGGCGGCACTGCTGCGGGGCCTGTGGGAGGGCGCGCAAGCGCTGGTGGTGGGGGACGGGGGCCACGGCTGCAGCGGCGGGAGATCGGGGAGGTGCATGAGGCGCTGGTGGGGGCGTGGAAGCTGGCGGATGCCCGGTGGTGCCCTGTCTGAGAGAAAGGGAGGCCGTGTGGCGCAGGTGGGACGCACAACGGCGCATCGTGTCGCGTCGGCTCAACCTTTATGACACAGCGGCTCACCCTTTGTGGCAAGAACCTCAACCTTTATGACAACGTAGTGCGACACGAGGTCGCACCAACTGAGTATGGCAGACGAAAGGCTGCCATCAGGCGAGTGTCCACGGCCTGTTCCCGATCCCCGCGTGCGTCATCGGTAACGATGGGGTGCGAAGCCGGGGGTAATGCCGAAGGAGAGGGCGACCCATCCGCCCGAACCGGGCCAGGGAAAGACGGAGCGGGTGAACGCGAGTGAATCCTCGTTGAGGCTTCGTAACAGAAGAACGCCGGACCGATGGGTAAGCAAGACGGCGTTGTTGGGTCAAGGCTCAGGGACCTCCGTTTCCCTGGGCGCGGGCACCAGACCCCGGAGTAGAGAGGGCACCCACCCCCGTCGCATCTCAGTGGTGCGGAACGTGGTAACCCCGATGGGGTCCGGCGACAACGCGGTCGTCGGTCAGCCAACCGTAAGGGCGGCCCACCTCCCCAGCGGGACCGGGACGGTCGAAAAAGCGAAGGCCACCACGCCGAAAGGCGACAGGAACTCATAACTGGGTGGATAGGGCGACTGCCCACGCTGAAAGGCGGCTGACGTCGACCGGGCGAACCACCCGATGAGCGCGGCGTAGCATGCACACCGAGGGAGAAGTTAGATGCAGGACGCGAGCCTTGCAAACAGAACCGCGGGACATACCGACTGGCAGCGCGTCAACTGGCGCCAGGCCAACCGGCGTGTGCGCAATCTACGGCAGCGCATCTTCCGGGCGACCAAGGACGGCGACTGGGATAAGGTCCAGTCGCTGCAACGGCTCATGCTGCGGAGCCACGCCAACACGCTCGTCAGCGTGCGGCGGGTGACGCAGGTGAATCAGGGCAGACACACGGCCGGCGTGGATAAACTGGTCGTCAAGACACCAGAGGCCAGGGGCCGGCTGGTCGATCACCTCTCGACCTACCACCCCTGGACAGCCAAGCCGGCCAGACGGGTGTACATACCAAAGGCGAACGGCCGCCTCAGGCCCCTTGGGATTCCCACTGTGATCGATCGTTGCCAGCAGGCGCGCTCAAAAACGCGCTCGAACCCTCCTGGGAAGCCAGATTCGAGGGCACGAGCTACGGGTTCCGACCGGGCCGAGGCTGCCACGATGCCATCGTCCGCATCTCTACACTGGCGCGCGGGGACGCGCGTCGCAAGTGGGTGGTGGACGGCGACATCCAGGCGGCGTTCGACCACATGTCGCACGACCACATCTTGAGCGCCGTGGGGTCGTTCCCGGCCAGGGAGTTGATCAAGCAATGGCTCAAGGTGGGGTATGTGGACAACGGCGTCTTCCACGACACCCCGACCGGGACCGGCCAGGGGTCGGTGAGCACGCCTCCCACAATGTTGCAAAACAGCGGGATCAGGGGCTGAGATGAGGGGGCCAGGACCGATGCGGAACACGACGTTCACCTGGCTGTGGTCAATCTCGACCCGCTTCACCAACGTTCGTATGATACCACGCCGGGCCTCCCAGTCCAGATGATCGAGGTTGGCGGCCAGGGTGGCGGCGAAGTCATCCAGGTGGCCGATAATCAGCCGCAAATCGCTCTCCGAAGAAGCCTTTTCGGCCAGGTCTTTCGCCTCTGTTTCGAGGACCGTCACGCGCTCCTTGAGGCGGGCCACGCGGGGCTCGAATTCGCCCTTCTCGATGAGTCCCTCGGCATAGCTGTCGATGAGGCGCCCGATCCCCTGCCGCAGCTTACGGGCCTGCGCCTCGGTGGTCGTGAGGTCGGCCCGCTGCGCCTCCTGCCCCGGATCGTGCAGCCGCCGCTGGTATTCCTCCCGCAGGCGCTCTGGCTGGGCGAGGAGCGCACGCACCTCCGCCCACACGGCCAGGTCCACCAGATCGGTCCGGACCTGCGGGTTGTGGCAGAGCCGGTGGCCGCCGAAGCGGTAGGCGTCGCTGCCGACGCAGCGGTAGTACGCGTAGTGGCGCGCGTGATGCTTGGCCGCGCTCGGGCTGATCTCCTTGCCGTAGTAGGCGTAGCCGCACAGCGCGCAGCAGACCAGCCCCTGCAAGAGGTAGCGCGCGCCGCGCTGGCCCTGGCGCGCCCGCTGGCGATTCTCTTGCAACTGCTCCTGCACCGTGGCGAAGAGCGCCTCCGACACCAGGGCCGGCACGGGCACCCCGATCCACTCGCCTTCGGGCACGTCGACGGGCGAGACGGCCCGCCGTGGTTGCGCTGGCCGCCCCCGTTGGGTCCGCAAGCGCGGCCGCAGTTCCGTCGCCCGCGTCTTGCCGAATGCGGCCAGGCCTTTGTAGGCCGGGTTTTTGAGCATGGCCCACACGGTGCTGCGATCCCACACTGTCTTGCCCGTGCGCGTGCGCTCCGCAGCCTGGGTGAAGCGGCGCACCACCTCCCCGATGCTCACGCGCTCGCGTCCCACCCAATCGAACGCTTGGCGGACCACGCGCGCCTCCTCCAACAGGATCTCGTAGCGCGCCCGTCCGCCGCCCTCGTGCTTCGTGATGTACTGGTAGCCGTAGGGCGCGCCGGAGAGGACACTGACCACGCCGCTGTGCGCGCCGTGGCGCTTGCCCCGCCGGCTACGTTCCAAGATCTTGGCCCGCTCGTATTCAGCGACCATACCCTGGACCTGCAGCAGGAGGTCGTCCTCGGGCGACTGGCCGAGCGCGCGATTGAGAAAAACGACCTCGACGCCGACGCGGCGCAACTCGTCGATGAGCAGCGCCTGGTAGGCGTATTTGCGCGCCAGGCGGTCGGGCGAGTGGACGTAAAGGCGGTCGACGCCACCGGCGGCAGCCGCGTCACGCAGGCGTTCGAGGGCGGGCCGGATCAACGTGGCACCGCTATAGCCCTCGTCGACGAAGGCCCGATCGTCCGGCAACACGAGCCCATCGGCGGCAACACGTTCGCGTAAGGCGGCCACCTGACTGGCGACGGTGTGGGCGCTGGCCTGCTGTTCCGAGGACACGCGCGCATAGAGGGCGGCTTGCAAGTCCATCAGGAGCCCCTCCTTTCGACGCGCGGGCGTGCGGCGTGAGCGCACGACGCGGACGGGCATGCGGCAGGGGTCATGCGGCGTGTCACCGGCGCGACCTGTTCGTACGCCGTCACCAGGCAGGTGGCTGCCAGCCGACTCTCCTCAAACGTCGCGCGGACCGCCAGAACCGGGCGTTGACGTCCCGTCCGCAGTGGCGTGATTTTGCCCTCTTTCATAAGGCTCTCCACCGCCAGAATGTTACCCAACATTTTCGGCCCGTGGCCGGCACCAAGATAGTCATCGTCGCCTCCTTATATAGGCAAATCATCGGCACGCTCTTTGCGGCGCTGACCGATCGGCGCTCCCGCGAATCCGTCGCCATACCGCGGGCGCAACTCGGCCCGTGGGATGGCTACCGTGAACTCTAACGCCTTTTTTGCACTATTGTGGGAGGTGTGATCTCGCCGTTGTTGGCGAACGTGGCGCTGCACGGCATGGAAGAGGCCCTCGGCGTCACTTACGACAAGGGGGGCTTCACCCGGACGAGCAGCCGCGTGCTCGTGCGCTACGCGGACGATTGGGTCGTGTTCTGCGAAACCAAGGAGGATGCGGAAGCGGTCATCGGTCTCCTGACCGACTGGTTGGCGCAACGGGGGCTCCGTCTCTCGCCGGAGAAGACCCGCATCGCCCACCTGACCGACGGCTTCGATTTCCTCGGACAGGTGCGACACGAGGTCGCCTAGGCGGCTGTTACGACCAGACAGGCTGGGACGTAACCTGGCGTTCTACCGCCAGTACCCTACCAAGACATGCGGCGGGAGCAATCCG
>JAABUO010005549.1_pt1 | contig 14635 bp, 17 predicted proteins | sample 5559291 | NCBI WGS metagenome assembly JAABUO01 (sample SAMN10711878, study PRJNA513372) | rock metagenome | isolation source: Antarctica rocks | place: Antarctica: Victoria Land, Finger Mt sud | reverse complement strand
AGAAGTGCTAGACAGGAGCCTGCACGGCCAGATCTTCATGCACACTCTACATGTCACGACAAGCCACAGCATGTGGCACAGGCAGAACCTACTCCTCCGCATTCACCCTACTTGTCTCTGGTGTGCAGGTTGAAGCTTCACCCAGTGTTGCTGTTGCGACGGAGGCGTTAGAAGTTCAGGTGCGCTGTTTGGCCTTTCCAACGTTTGTCACTCTGCTTTGTTTCAGTGTAGAGTCGCCTCAAGGATGCCTGCTTCTGATTGACAGAAAGCTTCTGCAAAGTTGCCAATTCTGGATAAGTAGATCTCGTTTGCAACCGCGCCTATTTCAATTCAGAAACGTCCATTCTACAGTGAAAAATTAAATTCAGAAATGCCTGGGGACAGTAAAAATGCATTTCTACATTGGGGAGATGTTGTAGCTCAGCCTGCTGTCATTGGGCAGCATGGTGGTCAAAAAAATCGACGAGGAGTACGTTACGCTGGTCACAATCACTGGGATGTTCAAGGAGACGCAGACTCTGGATGAGCTTCTGCCTGCTGTGCAGCAAACAGCAGCAATGCAAGCACAAGCTCATTCAGGGTCATGTGCCTTCTTGCGTGTCCCCATGGTAGTGATCAGCACACTGCACTCCTTTGATCCTTTGAAAGACCTGTCGAGACTGATGAAGTGACCTCTAAGGGGTCTGGCTTATGCCCTTCTGTGAGGGATGTGATGTGGGCGCATGTGGGTTGACATCGTCTTGTGTTTAATCATGCATATATCGTCTAGTGGTCCTGGCATGCTGCGCCCATGCAACATGCATGTGCAACATTGCCTGGTAGGCTTGCTGCCTTGTACTTTTGCAAGCAGTGACACCTCACGCTGCAAAGCATGCATGACAGGGAAGCCAAGACAGGCAACCTTGCATGCATGGAGCTGCATGTTGACCCGCAGGCCTGGACACACTTGACCCCGGGGAAAAACAGAAGACCCCAGGGAAAAACAGATGATGAGTAAATGGATGCATGAATGGATGCATGAATGAGTCTGACCTGCAGTGTGACAGGAGGCTTCTTGCCCTTCTTGCCCACATGGAAGGAGGGTCTGATGGGGGCAGCGGGGGATGATGAGAGGCTGAGGTGGTGCTTGAGGCGTGTGTGGGTGGGCAGCACTGACAACCTGGTCTGGTGAGGCGCCTGCTTGGCCTGCTGCTGCCGCTTCTGCACACACAGCACAACGGACAATCAGCGGGATAATTGATGCGTGAGAGTGATGAGGATGTGAGCACAATGTAAGTCAGTCCTTTGGTGCCTAGGTTTGGACTGTAGAGTGGACATGCACCTGCTGCTGTAAGCCTGCTGCTGCTGATGCTGCTGTCATGTGTACAGGGGGTGAGAAAGGTGGCACTGTAGGAGGCCATGAAAGCGTATGACACGAGCCTGACGTTTGCTGCACATTTGCAACAGAAGTCAAACATGCAGACTGTTGCAATGACTCACAAAACCTCACAACATTCACCAAACATACCATCATTCGCATGTTGCTTGGCAACCATGAGGGTTCAGGAGTGTCAGGTGTCCTTGGTCCCAACATTGGCTTCAGACGCACAGCATGCAGTTGCAAGCCACAGGCAAATGCCCAGGTGCAGCTCAAAAGATACTGTTGCGCAGTACATGAGCTTGCAAGCAATGGAAAACATACCTTGGCTGCAGATCTGTCTCTGCCTACTGCCGTCTCCACCACAATGAGCTCGCTCAGCAGAGGGAATCTCTCCTCAAAGGACTCCGCAGCCGCACTGCTGCTTGCACCGTCAGCCTGCACACCCCACTGGACTTGCTGAGAAGTTGTTATGAAGATGAATCGCTTATTTGTGTGCTGACTGGCTGATTGCACATGGCAGCACAGGTGGCTGACTAGACAGGATGAGAGGTGTGATCCACAGCAATGGAGGCGGCACCAGACTCCCGGTTGTTTTAGAAGATGTACAGAGGCACTGGTGAGCAAGCAGGTAGACTCCCAGGAAAACTGTGCAGAACACCATCATCTTTTGCATTCTCAAAACGCATGCATGACCCAGTCAGGGAGTCAATCAGAGCACGTATGCATACGTGACTGTTTCTGGTCATACTGTGCACTGGGAAGAAAAAGATGCTATTGTCAAGCAACTCAACAAACCTGCATCACTGCCCACACGTCAAGCACTCACGCCCTAAATATAGTAAAACCCTACACCCTAAACCCTAAGCAGCTCAGCACACCTGCACAGCTGCCCATTGGTCTTGCTCAGTCTGGTGGTCTGGGCAGTCTCTGAGAGTGCTGGCAGCGGCAGCAAAGAGCTGCTGCACATTCCTGATGTTGAAGCTACCGGAGCCAATGTCCTTGCCCAACTGCTGTGGGTCCTCCACAGCCAGCAACCATGGCCGCTCAGCTTGCTTCCACTCCCTCTTCTTCTCCACAACACCGCCCTGCACATGAAACAAGACACTGTCAGAAAAGGGCATCAGTGTTGCAGTGTAGCCTGTCAGAAGTGTCTCAAGCATTCTTTGCTTTCCATATTCCGAGCAGACAACAGCAAAAGTTGCTGCAAATTTTCTGCTGACTGGCACCTGAGAGCTGTAGAACTCAGCCAGATGAGCCTTGATCAAAGTGCTTGTGCATTTGCCAAGGCTGCAGCAGAAGCAAATTCAGCAGGGGCGCAGACGCATGGCAGGGCTCCTACCTGACCCACGCTGACAGCATGGCGGCTGTAGTCAAAGCCAGCACCAAATCGCTCAAAGAAGCTGATCAGCAGATCCCCTGCATCTTCTTCTGGCTGCTCAGGGGCTGGTACCAAGCTGCCCCAGAAGCCAGGGCCGGTGCCAGCTGGCCCTGGCAGGTGTGGCAGCTTGTAGCCCATGCACAGTAAGTGTGTCATGACCATGTTAACAATGCTGTAGGATGACAGCCCACCAGTGAAGACCTCATTCAGCATTGTCTCCTGCATAACACAGGCAGAATCGACTTTCAAGCTTTTCGACTTTCGATGTTTTCACTTGATGGTGGGGCCTTCTTGACAGCAAGTTGCACAGTCATAGATTGCCACTCATACATCAAGGATCCTTGATAATGCGACGCATGATGACAACCTGGGTGTGTTACAAATGCATTAGTAAACAAGTGCCAGAAGCAGTCCATGCTTGCAGAAGCCCAGAAGGTCCTTCAGCAGTTGGATCACACCCCCCTAAAATCTAAACTTCAAACCCTGAAACTTAAACCTGCTGATGGCTCTTCGAGCGAGAGCAAGTGCGCTTCATCTGTTGCATCAAGGCATGCTGTGAATATGTGCTGCATCAACGTATGTTGTGAACAAGTGTTGCTGTGAACGGCGCACTGTAAGCAAGTGCTGCATCAAAGCATGTTGTGAGTGAGACAAGGCAACAGTGCAGCAGAAAACTGTCATAAACAGGCTGGAGATACTCAAGCTGGGGACAGTTCAGCTGGGGATACCTTGAGGAGGGCCTTGATGACAAGCACCAGCACTCGCAAGGGGGGCGCAGCAGCAACCATCTGGCACACATATTGGACAGCAGCAGCGCCATTGACGGCTCCCAGTGAGATGTCTGCTGCCAAGCCAGAGCCTGCAGCACAGTAACAGAAAAAATATAATGACAACAATAATATTAATATTAATAATGATAATGATAAGGATGATGATGATGATGAGGATGATGATTTTGACGTTGTGTTGATGGTTTCTGGCTCATGATGAGCTAGGTAAATGCAGGACAATGACAGTAAGAGTACTGTGCCACTTTTTTGTTGCTGCCTTCTTCTGGCTCTCTAGGCACTTACCAGATCTAAATATCTGTTATCACTGATTGGCCATTTTTCTGCAATGACTGGGGTGACACCAGTAGTGATAGCAAGCATACGTTTTCCTGCTGAAGCTTGACAACATAATAAGGGAGCTCGAACTGCCTGTGTTTGCTGTCCTGGCGAAAAATGTTTTCGCCATGTCATGACAGTATAACGTGCAAAAACCAGACAAGACCGTAACATTGTTGGCAGATGTATGAAACTGACCAAAGTCCAGGATGCATTTGATGATGGGCACCCGGGCATCAATGATCTTGGCCTTGCCCTTCAGCAGATTGATTGTCTTGAAGGCCTCCAGCAGATCCTCCAGCAACTCCCCCAGAAAGTCGCGCTGCATCCTGTAATCACATAACAAACAATGATGAAACGATGAGAATAAATGATGATGATAATGATGATGATGAATGAAACGTGGGCTAAGCCAACAGGCAGCAGGTGCATGCAAAGCAAGTCTGATCGTACCCATTAGAGAGCAGTCACACCCACACTCATTAGACAGCTTCAGTGTCACAGGTGTCACAGTCTGTCAAATTCTGAGATGACACACGCAATCAAATTGTGCACCAATCATGCCCTGCTGTGTTTAGCATGCTTGAATTCCTGAACAATCTGACACACACAATCATGAGGGCTTCAGAAGGTCTTTGCAGGAAAGGGTAGCACACAGGGTGGTAACTGTATCAACTCAGAGAGCTGTTTGCCACCAACTTGCATCAAGTCTCTGCTTACAGACATGTACATGCAACCATTGCTTTGGCAAGTAGCTAAACCGTGCCCAGGCCTGGCATTGTAAGCACACATTACGATGCAGACGCACTTTGTGAAGCCACTGGCGGCGTTTGTGATGTTCTCACTGACGCCCAGGATGACAATGTCGAGGTCACTGCCTGGTAGGGCCAGAGTGGTGGCCTGGGAGCCGAACAGTACAGTGCGCGACTGTGGCCAAATGGCCTTGGCGACGTTGGTGACTGCCTCTACGGCGTCACTGACTGCCTGCTGCTCTGCCTGTTCACAGCACCACACTTTGAGCACCAAGGGGTTGTACAACAGGAGACTGGGTTGATGTTCATCTGGGTGAAGCTGACAGTCCAGGAAAACGCAAATGTCGTGGCAAGAAAAGGCTGAGCAATGGACATGGCAATGGTCGGCTTGTGTGAGGCAGCCAGCAGGTGCAAAGCGTATTCAAACCTACATTGTCATTGGCAGTCTGTGCAAGACTGCGGGGTCGGGTGATACCAAAAGTTCTAAAGCAGCTATGCAAAGTCATTGTCCAGCACAAACTTGCAGCTGACTCGCACAATGTGGAGACAGTGACAGTGTCTTACTTCTGTTGGGGAAGCCAAAGCAGAGAAGTGCATGAGCTCGCTATGCAGACGGCTCTTGATGGCACTCTCCTGCTGAGGCATTGCCTTGCTTCTGCCCGCGTGCTGGGGCTGCTCAAGCTGGTCATGGCCGCTCTGCTGCCAGTCGGCATCAGCATATTGCCCATGTAGATTGGCATGCTGCCCACTGTCATGGCCATGCTGCCCATTGCCATTGGTGTGCTGCCCATTGCCATTGTCAAGCTGGCCAATGGCTTGCTGCTCATTGCCATACTGCTGCTGGCCCACCACGTGCTGCTGGTGCAGATCACCACCAGGACTAGCCTGGTGCCAATCAGGCTGACCTGGATGTTGGCCAAGACCATCTGCATATGCCAGGTGCGATCTTGGAGAGTCAGTGCTGCTTGGCTGCTGATGAGGCAAGTTAGGGGCAGCATCCTGAAAGTGGCGCTGAGTGATGCCGAACTGGGGCTGCTGCCAGGAGCCCTGTGGCTGCTGTGGGAATTCTTCAGGCTGCTGCCAAGAGCCCGGGTTCGACTCTGATATGCCCCAGGGCTCTTGCAGCCCATGATCCTGGAGCAAAGCCCCATCGTGTGGAAATTCTGACCGTTGATTATGAGTTGTCAGCTGTGCCGGGTACTGTTCAAGCAGCCTATGACGTGAGTGCACATCTGGCACAGAAGCAGCAGCAGAAGCTGAACCCGAAGCTAAGCGCCTCTTCTTGGAAGCTGCTGCGCCTGTGTTGTGATCCAACACATGCTTCTTGTTGGTCTGATCTGCTGGAGTCGCAGCACAAGTGTCTGGCGTGTGCTGTGTGTGCCTTTCACTGGCACTGCGGTGAGCCAGCTGGGCAATCCTGAAAGGGTTGACAGGCAGGAGGGTGGGTACCCAATGTCTATTATGGGGGTCCAGATGTGCCAGGGCAGGAGGAAGTAGATGCAGGCTAGCCCGTTGGCATGATGGTTCCGGAGCATGCAATAGGTAATCTGGTGCTGAGGGCTGCAGCAGGTTGCCCTGCCCTAAGGTAGCCATGCCGTCACCAGCATATGATTGTATCCATGTCATGTTAGAGGGAGGCCTCAGCACACAAACAGCGTCAGTCTCCATGTCAGCAGGCTGTTGAGCTTCAGGGTGCACTGCATGCTGCGGCTGCTTCATGTGATTGGGATTGGACAGTGCCTGGTGCATGCTGCTTGGCTGGACAGGCTGTGCTTCAACGCGACTGCTTGGCTTGGTAGGGCCAGCAGCAAGGGCTGTCGACTGTGTCAGCTGGGGCTGGTCGCCCTGACCGGGCCTAGCGAGTCCAGGAATGGGGGCGTTTGGTGGCTTGAAAAGGGCAGCAGGGGCTGTTGAGGGCACCTGCCCTGATTGAGTAGAGACAACAACAGAGCCTGATGCTGGCGCCATCCGGGGCTGAGTGTGGCGGCTGGGGTGAGTGAGAGCTGCAGGGGGGCCCTCACCCCCTGTGGTGCCGTGATGAGGTGCTTGGCCAGATGACAACGCTGCAGCTGGGGTTGCAAGCAAAGGATGCGGTGGGGGTTTTGGCGCCGAGAGCCTTGGAGGGAGGAAAAAGGCCGGACCTCTGTCCTCTTCAACAGCTAGCAGCAGCCCTTTCAAAGCAGGGGCAGATCCATCTGCACAAATGGCAGTAGTATCACTACCGCCCTGTGAAAACTGGTGCCACAGGTGCGGGGAAATGATCATACATGTTACCGCTGCGTACACATGCAGGATGGCTGATGATGACGTACGCCATGTACTACCATGATGCTGCCAATGCCAGTGGCATAGCAAGCAATGCAGGAAAATTGAACATCAGTGTTGAAGCATAAACACAGACCCGGACCCACTGCATGGTTGAGATCGTACAGCTTTTGACACACCTGTCTTTGTCTTCTTTGTAAGCACTGCATTCATTGAGTGCTGTGAACTGGGCCTGTCTCTTGTCAACGAGCCTGTATCCACAGCTGTGGCATCTCCTGCCATGTTCTGCTCAGCTGCAATTGCAGCTGCTGCTGTAGCTGCCTTGGCAGTTGCTGAGGCATCAAAGTCGCAATTGGGTGCATCCATCTGAGTTGCATACGCTGGTGCAGCAGCGCCTGTCACAGCTCCAAGGCTGGCACTTGTGTGCAGATCTGTCTTGCCAAGACTTGGCTCTGTTTGAGCTGACTCAGGGTGAGTTGGGTGCCCATTTGGGTGCCCATTTGGTTCAATTTGGTCAAGAGCAGCGGAGGCCACATGGTCTGGAAGATCCAGATCAAAGACAGCATAGGCTTTTAGCAGCTCTGAGAGACTGACTGGGTGCATGCAGCGCAGCTTGATGTTGCACGCCTCGGGGTTCTCATGCTGTGCCTTGGACGCTAGACTATTTCCTCCCCTCTCCAAAGCGCCTCTCTGCATGGCAGCATGTCACACTGTGGTTACAGTATGTAGCACGCCTTTTGGGTTATTGCCTGAGCGCATGTTTTTTGCAAGATGCCACCATATAACAAACAAATGCTGCCCTGTGTGCCACCGGCCACAGGGCCCAATCAGAACAAAGTCCTGAGAATTTCTGAGACCATTTGTGCCAGAGACATCAGCTGCCTGGTTAAGTTTGTGTGTAGCTTTGTCCTGTGGAAGGAAGCTGCTGCAACATTGTAAGAGTCATTGAGCACACAGTGAATCAGACACCGAATGTTGCGCTTGATTTAGATCTCTGAAAGAAGATGCAAGCAGATGCATATTCAGCATGCAACAATTATGCCCAGTTTGAGCATGAACAATCCATTCAGAAATGCAGGTACATTGCGCACACTTTAGAATCTCCTCCGCAACTGCCGATCAGAACAGCACAGTGACATGAGCTGAACACCTGTGCTAGCAGCAGAGCACAGGCTGTACCTGTACAAGATCACTGACGACACTATCAATGTTCTTCATGTTGAGGGACAGACAGCGGTGGACTTGACGCTTGCGGTCAAGCTTTTTAAGAGCCTGCTTCAGCACATTGGTATGCACTCCTCCCCAATCCTGCACACATAACAACAGAGGGTGCAATGAGGTAAGGGGCATCTAATGCGCAATGTGGGGTTTTGCCCTACAACATGTGCTTTCAAGTGTCTGGAACTGCTCGCTATGTGGCAGCGTGTCATCATCGGTGTGACCAACACCAACAAGCCTTAGACACATGACAACCCAGTGCCCGGATAGTACAGCAGAAACTTGCTTGTGTGCACTGAGTGGCAGAGCTGCTCATGCAGCTTGGCAAGGGCAAGCCATGGCAAAGCAGGAACAAGCTTTGTAATGAACATAACACCTGTTTCTGTTCAACCATATCTTACGTCTTCAAAGCTGCATGAGCAGCTCTGCTACTCAGTACAGCGATGCTCTACTTTACGCTCCCTTCATCAAAGCATAGTGTGAATGTACACCCTGACTGCCATCAGCACAGTGTGGCATGGCAAACAGACAAAGCACACTATCAGTACACTGCAAGCTCACCAGCAGATCATGCATGCAATGCAGCACAATGGCATCTGCTGCCCTTTGGCGCCATTTAGTCTCCTTGGGGTCTGGCTCCTTGCCCTTCGGCTTGGAGGCCAGCTTGTCCACCCATGCAACAATCTGCACATTGCCATGATGACTTAATATGCCAGACCCAGTGGCCGCCAGAGCATCAGAGTCAGAAACAAACACAGAATTTTCACAGCAGTGATGCTGGCGTTTGTACTATGCCAATGAGCTACACATTGTGACGATGACAGAGCGCGACAAGACCAGCTTGGATAGCGAACATGATGAGTCACATGACAGCTATTTCATAGGCTAAGTACACACAGGATGCACCCTGGTGTAACCTACAAGAACTATGCATTTTGGGTTTGGCTGTTGGGTGCCTGTAGATGTGCCTTATCAAAGTTGCACGGAGGCATGATCACGTAAGAAAACTCCAGCACCAGCTGAGATGACAGGTCGAACAAATATATGACAGCTGATTTGACAGCAAGGTGCAGGAGTACGCATGCGCTTGCAGCCTTCATCTAGACCTTGCACCCAAACAGCAACCCCACCCAACAGTGTCTGTCCAGTCACCTTTGCGATCTCACGCGCAGAAGCCACGCCAGCCTTCTTTGTAGGCTTGTAACGCATCTTAGCAAAGCCCAGAGGTGCAGGTCCACTTGCTACCTGTGAACACACAGGCCTCACAGCAGGATGTGCATGCTGACAGGCCTGTCCAAACGTGAAGCAACACAGCTGGTGCTGAGTCAGAGCTGGCTATGCTTCACAGCTACCAGCAAATGTGGTTACAGCGTAGATTTTTTGGACTGTCGCAAGAGTATAAATCAGATAGACTTGCACAGAGAGAGTCTGCTGTGCCTTGGGATCACTTAGGGCCCAAGAAGGTTAGTGTAGCTATGTATGCAGGCCATGCATGTTGACCATGCAACTGAGAAGCATGAGCCACATATGCCAAGACTCCTGATAGGTGCATTGCTAATCTCAACATAGATGCTGACATGCAGGTGGGAAGTTGTACCTGTATGAAGCCACTGGTATTCAAACGATTTATACTGCCAGTGAAGGCTGCGCTGGGGGTTAGTAAGGCCTTTTTGACACCAGGATAGTGTATCTGAACATAGGAGTCCAGAATAGCACAGCTGATACCGGGCACATCTTGCAGACCCTGATGCCACCACAGAGCATGGTCAGGTCAGCTTTGCGTCTGACAAGATAAGAGGCGAACCAAATGACAGAGATGTTACGCAAATAGGCTGTGAAGAGATTGCAACTCTCCAGAAAAAGATGATACAATCTTGGAGCGGCCAAACAAATGCTGCACCTGTACAATTCCCTGAGTGATGGTCTCAAATGCAGCAAGCTGATCAGGAGCATTTGCTGCTGCTTGAGCGCTGGGTTGTGAAGCCAGCTGCTTGCCGGCTGCAACCTGAGGAGCCTGACAGCCTGGTGTGGTCTGCACAAACAAATCAGCCATACGAAACACGATTTACAAGCTGTTCATGAAGCTTTAAAGCATTTCTGTTTGGAAATCGGTGCTCAGGTACGTTTCGAAGCTCTTGGAAAACATGCCAAAGTCCAAGCCAGAGGCAACTGCCAGTTGTGCGTAGTCAGCGAGTCAGAGTTTCTAGCAATCCAGGGTACCTTGTCAACATCCACATTTGCGAGATGCAGATCGTCTTCCATATCAGTCATGTCATCATCGCTGTCCTCCGCAGCTATAAAATTTGGGTGTTGCATCGCAAAATCTGTCACTACCTAACTAGCTGACGGCCGCATTACAGTCTGTCAAGCTGCACTTGAGTCCCGCCCATCCCTTCTATGTACAAAACAATTGCAGGATGCCTTTATACTGATTGCCGGACTGCCGCAATAAACAGTATTTTCAGCAGGCGTTGTTGAAGAAGAAGACCTCAAGCTTGACAGCTTGACATCCAGCACAGACGGGAATCTATAATTTCGGGCCTGAGAAACCAGTAATAAGGTTCCGGTCAGAAGCCCTTTCGGCGACATGGAGGGCGGCATGGATGCTTTTGATACTGTCAATAGCGAGCTGCGCAAGCGGAAGATAGAGAAGCGAGGTATGAGAATGCACGCTTAGTTGTGTTTGATCAGCTTCCTACCTTGTATGTCGGTTTCAAACGTTCAGGCGCAATATATCAGCAGCCTACTGTTGTCGTTGTAAACGTGTCTGTGTATTTGTTGCAGAACAAAGAGGCTACGCTGTTGGACCCATCGCCTGGCAGTCACACAAGAAGCAGAAATTCCACTGTAGAAAGTGCAAGCGCTCCTTTCCAAGAATGGAAATTTTGCTCCAGCATTTCAGAGACTGCTCACGACACAGGTGTATACCTAGCATGATCTTGACATGATCAGCTTCGACAAATCAAGTGCTTGCAAGTCGCCTTCTCACGTCCCTGCTGCTGCAGCGGGGAGGCGATCTCAGCTGAGGCGTCTGTGCAGATCTCAGATTGGTTGCTAGCCAAGGATCAGAAGCAGCATTGCTGTCCCACATGCTGCCTTGGGTTTAAGACTGAGCCTGAGCTGTTTGTCCACCTGAAGCACACTGCAGTGCATCAGGTAACAGACACTTCATGCAACACATCTGGTGGCAGTCACATCTGGTGCCAAGACACATTTCTGCACAAGCTGCTGACTGCTGATTAACACACATACAGCTGCAGTTTGCCTGCCAGGTTGCCCTTTGCTGAGGTCGCAAGCAAAGCTCAAAGCACTATGTGCAATTCTGGTGTCATGCATTCTGTAGCTTTGACTGCATTTGCACCAGGTAGTATCAGCTGCAGTAGCGTATGTAACCCTTAGGACGTGAATTGGCAATCATGCATGTGATCCATCACCTATAGTGGAGCGTTCTCAATATAAATGTGTAACTTCCAGTGAATTGCCAATTACATTGTTGTCACTGGATGATGCTAATGTCTACCTACACACTGTCCTGGTGCTGGATTCAAAATCCAGACTGACTGCAGGGTAGTAGTGAAGCTCAGCAGGCTGCCTCCTTACTTCTGCCCAAGGATGAAGCAAGACTGATGCGCCGCGACCTGCAAGGCTCTGCAGCTGGCAGTGACAGTCTCCTTGCGAGTGGAATGCCATGGGCTGAGCATGTCCAGAGCTTGACTCGTTTTGACAAAACTCAGACTCAGGCAGGTGACGGCTGCACTCAGGCTGGTGAGCAAGTGCAGTTGGCCAAGGCTGACGCACAGACAGATCCAGCTGTCAAAACGGGCGAGCAGCTTTCAGAGGGCAATGCACAGACAGACGCTGTTCGCGACAGGGCTGAAGATGACAAATCAGTTGGACTTGCTGAGTCTGGCAGCGCATCGCCTAAGGCCAGCCTTAGGCCTTTGCAGAGGCGTGTGGTAGCCAAGAAGCGCAAGCGTCTAACTCTGCTGCTCTCCCCTAACTCTGCTTCAGTTCAGGAAGATAAGAGCGACAGTGCCTTAGCTTGCACTGATGACGTGGAAATGGCTATGATAGAGCCTCAGGCGAGCAACCAGACAGACACTGACAATGCTGGAAAGAGGAGCAGGAAGGAGAAGAAACTGGGTCGTCATGAAAGCAGACCTATCAAAATTTCCTGGGAGCCAAATAAGATTACCTTTGCTTTTTGATGACAATAAATGCAGTGTAGGAACAGCTGTCAGCATGTGACATGCCCTGCTATCAAGTTGTAGACGCTAGGATTTTGGATTGTAACTGCGAAAGCAAATAGAACAATATACTTTTTGCTTTTGTTAAATTCAAGGCTCGAGCACTTGCCTCAGTCTAAGAAAGTGTTTGGTACAGGATGTTGCCTAGCTGATTGTGGTGCACATCTTGGCATTTATCTCTGAGCTGAGCTCTTTTGAGCTTGTATTTCATAATAAACCTGTCTGTCGATGGTGCAGGTTTTGCATCACATGTTGTGTTGTGTGCCTGATTCATTAATGCCAATATTGGCAGCAGTTTGGATTTTGAAGTTGTATCCATAATAATGGCAAGCATTCCTGCCTCTGTTCAATACACACCTACTTCTGCAGTCTCTAGATGTTTGTATGCTGATCAGCGCGCTCATGAGGCTTTCATTATTTCCAGCTGCCATGGCGTACTGACTCAGAGAGTCATTGTATTGCGTACTGTTTTTGCCTGAAGCAAAAAAAGTTTACTTGGGGCATCATGCGGGCTTTAGGATTGCAGAGTGTGCTATGCGATTAGTGCTGTTGCGCTGCAACCTCCTGTCAAAGACACACTTCCATATTATTTAGACCATCTGCATGACATCAGACAGTATACTACAATTCGCTCGCTCGCTTGCACATTCTGATTCATGCGTGTAGATTTGCGAGCTGATAGCAAAATTGCAGCAGCAGCATGATATGGCAGCAATGCAGTGCACAGCAGGGATTTACAATCAGCGTTAGGGCTGAGTGCACGCATGTATGTGGTAGTGCACTGTTGTTGCAAATGCACCTGGTGGGGCAAATTCAGATGGGTTGGTGCTGAGCAGAGAAGGTGGCTTCAAAAGCATGTTGACACTACCAGAAGGACTTTTTCTGAGGTACATCATGTGTGCTGCAACGCATTCAGTACATGTAGCTTCACACTTGTCTGTCAGAAGCTACTTGAAGTTTAGGGATAGGGCTGTTAAGTGGCTGTACATCGTCCAATGATAATGCACTGGCTTGAATATGAGTGTAGGCACTGGGACAGTTTTGTGAATTGCTTCACACTGAGTATAATGTGTCTGAACGTGAGTCACAACAAAAGATAAGTCAAGCAGGAAACAGTTTGTGGTAAGATTGAAACCCTGGCAGCAAGGAATGAAACATCTGCAACACATGACACCAGACTGAGGGCAACAATGACACACTGTAATGTCGAATTTTAAGCATGACTGCCAAAACGAAGCTATACTATTGTGACAAGATTGACTTACACACTCAATGACTGTGACCTTGACAACGGCAGGCACACAGTGGCTATACTGCATGTGCGCTGATCAATACTAGACATCATTACACACGACATCTAGTGAGGGAATACGCTACTTTAGCATCATACATTTCTAGACTGGCATGGTCTATGAGCCTTGAACCTCTATAGACAACACTTGTGAGGGCTCATCTATATATGAAAATGATGCTGACGCCCCATTAACAATTTAAGATTGAGATTCCAATGCATTTCAATGCATCACGCAGCCTAACACAACCTTTGCTTGACTGCATCCTGTATCTGACACAATATCTCTATGATCCAGGCATTTTACCAAGCTCTGCAAATCAGTGTATGCTTGGGAAAGTGTATCTGAGATCCAATCTATCAAGGGAACAACAATTTGAGATTGTGCTCTGTACGCAGAACCGACGGGTGAGGAAGACGCAATGTTTAATTGATTGGCCTTGACCGATTTGACGTGGTGGGCAAAACACAGCCCAGTATTTTTGCACGGCGAGCAAGTAGCACAGTTGTATTGTACACCACAATGTCGCGTCTGGGGTAGTGCTCGTGCTCACTTTGGGCTACACTGCATAGGCGCAACTTTCAGACAGCCACCACTTCATACGAAATCCTTTGCCTAACGCCTACGGCAATGCATGGCAGCGTCGATCCGGCCGGCGAAAGACACGCGCACTGCCGTCTGTTCAGTGTCTTGCACGTCTCAATGATAACCACTTTAACGTTCTAGAGGCTTCCGCCGCAGCGCGCAGTTTCTCAGCAAGAGCGCCAATTGTGCTGCTACGTCCTAAACCCTCAACCCTAATCCTGTCCCATACTCGCGTCTGGCCGCGAGCAAGTGTGATTAATCAAAAACGCGAATTTAAATTGAACCTGATAGCATGCATTCGCCGACAGTGTTGGCACCCTTAATAAGTCCAGGGGTTAATTAAGGGTTAATTAAGTTATTAAGTTAAGGTTAATAACCCGCCGGCGATTTCGGCCTTAACAAGTCTTAATAACCCCTAAATAGCCGCACAAA
>JAABUO010005548.1_pt1 | contig 14637 bp, 11 predicted proteins | sample 5559291 | NCBI WGS metagenome assembly JAABUO01 (sample SAMN10711878, study PRJNA513372) | rock metagenome | isolation source: Antarctica rocks | place: Antarctica: Victoria Land, Finger Mt sud | reverse complement strand
GACGGGACGCTGCTGACGTGCATCGGCAACGACTACGGGTTCGATGAGGTCTTCGCCCGGCAGGTGCGGTCCTTGGGGATGCCCGGCGACGTCCTGGTCGTGTTCACGAGCAGCGGCAACTCGGAGAACGTCGTGCGCGCACTGACCGCCGCGAAAGAGCGCGGCCTGGTCACGGGCGCACTGCTGGGCAAGACCGGCGGCAGGTGCCGGGGGCTGGCCGACTTCGAGATCGTCGTCGAGAGCGTCAACCCCAGCGCGATGCGCGTCCAGGAGTGCCACCAGGTCCTGCTCCACGCCCTGTGTGAACACGTCGAAACGAAGCTGCTGGGTCTGGCCCCCTAGTCTTAGAGAACCACACCATGACCTTTTGTGACAAGCTCAATGCCCGAGTCCCGACGCTCTCCTACGAGTTCTCGCCGCCCAAGAACCCGGCGGGATGGGCGACGCTCTATTCTACATTGGGTGAGATCGCCCGCCAGGCCCCCGACTTCGTTTCGGTGACCTACGGCGCGGGCGGCTCCAATCGGCAGAAGACGATGGACCTGGTCAGCCGGATCGAGCGCGAATTGGATATCGAATCGGTGCCGCACCTCACCTGCGTCGGCCACTCTCAGGAAGAGATTCGCAATATCCTGTCGTCCCTGTCGGCGGCGGGCATTCGCCACCTGATGGCCCTACGCGGCGACGCCCCGCTGGACGATCCGGCCTATTCGCCGCACCCGGACGGCTTCGCCCACGCCAGCGACCTGATCGCGTTCGTCCGGGACCATTACGACTTCCACATCGGCTGTGCGTTCTACCCGGAAAAGCACCCGGACGCGGCCCACATCGACGAGGACGTGGCCTGGCTGCGCTTCAAACAGGACTGCGGGGCCGCGTTCGCCACCTCGCAGCTCTTTTTCGACAACGCGGCCTTTTACGATTTCCGGGAGCGGGCGGCACGGGCAGGTGTCACTTTCCCGCTGCTCGCCGGTATCCTGCCCGTGACGTCGCTGGGGCAGATCGCGCGCATCGCCCAGATCAGCGGCCAGGAGATTCCCGCCGCGCTCCTGGACGCGCTGGGGTCGGGTACGGACGCCGAGGTCCAGGCGCGCGGAATCGAGTACGCCCTGTGCCAGTGCCGAGACCTGATGGAGAACGGCGTGGCGGGCGTCCACCTGTACACGTTCAACCGGGCGACGGCGGCGGTGCGGATTACCAAAGCCTTGCGCGATGAGGGCTTCTTCCCCCCCGTGCGCCGGCCCCAGTAGCGCGGCGGCGCTTCCCTGCTCACCCTCATTTCACGGAGACCTCATTTGACCGACAGACCCCTGACCTATGATGCCCAGTCGTTTCTGATCCGCGGCGAGCGCATCTTCCTCACGTCCGGGGCGATCCACTACCCGCGCATCCCCCGCGAGTTGTGGGCGGACCGCATCGGCAAGGCCAAGGCCGCCGGCCTGAACACGCTCCAGCTCTACTTCTTCTGGAACGTCCACGAACCGGAAGAGGGGCAATTTGACTTTACGGGCCAGGCCGATGTCGCACACTTCTTAGACCTCATCGCCGAGGCCGGCCTGTACGCCGTGGTCCGTCCCGGACCGTACATCTGCGCCGAGTGGGACGGCGGCGGCTTCCCGTCCTGGCTGTACAACAAGGCCGGGCTGGAGACGCGGACGCTCAACCCCATCTACCTCCGGTGCGTCGAAAGTTATTGGAACCGGCTGCTGCCGATCTTCGCCTCGCGGCAGATCACGCGCGGCGGCAACATCATCCTATGCCAGATCGAGAACGAGCTGAACCTGGGCGGCACACAGGGGCGGGCGCAGGAGCGGTACATGGACGCCCTGATCGCTATTGCCCGCCGGAACGGCATCGACGTCCCGCTGATCACCTGCGAGGGGCAGATCGACGGTGCCATCGAGTGCATCAACGGCCACAGGCCCGCCGACCGCTTCGCCGATTACCGCCGCCGGCAGCCGGACAAGCCGCTTCACTCGACCGAGTTCTGGCCCGGCTGGTATGACACCTGGGACACGCCCAAAAACAGAGGCGCTGCTTGGGTGGACGCGGACGTGTTCGATCCGGCCTTCACCGAGCGCGAGACGTGGCGCATCCTGGCGATGGGCGGGGCGGGCTACGACTACTATATGTGGCACGGCGGGACCAACTTCGGCTACACGGCCATGCACCCGCAGGCGACGTCCTACTACGACACGGCGCCACTGTCCGAGACCGGCGCGCTGCACGAGAAGTACGGGCGGACCCGCCGCGTCGCCCTCTTCGCCCAGTGCTTCAAAGACGTGCTGCTGAACGCGCCCGTGTATGACCCCGCGCTGCACTGCCAGGTGCTCGACGGCGGCGTCCTGCTGCACCGGCGCGAGACGGAGGCGGGCAATCTGTGGTTTTTGGAGAACCCGACCGAAACGCGGGCCGAGGTCGATCTGTCCCAGGTCGGGCCCGACCTGCCCCACCGCATAGGCGTCCCCGCCCGCACGGCCCGGCCCCTCGTCCTGGACTGGTCAGTGGGCGGGACGCCGATGGACTTCTACGCCCCAATCATCACCCAGATTTTAGAAACGTCGGACGAGACGGTCATCGTTGCCTACGACCCGGACAGCGACCCCAAGTTCGCCGCCACGCCCGGCGACCCCGCCCACGTCCGCCGCCACACGTCCCCCACGGGCCGCGCGCAGACCTTCCTGACGCTGACGCCGGGCCAGATGGACAGCACCTGGTTCGGCACGGACGGCACGATCTATCTGGGGGCCTACTACTTGCGCGAGACGCCTGGCGGGGGGACGCTGGCCGAGCTGACACCGGGCACGACCGACCTGTGGCGCTACCAGGGCGGCGCGTGGACGCCGTTGCCGGTCCCTGAAACGGCTTTGCCCGATGTGCCCGTGCTGGAGAACTGGCAATCCGCACCCGCCGACGACGAGGCGCAGCCGGGTTTCGATGACTCGGCCTGGACCGCGATGACCCAGCCGATCAGCCGCATCGCCCTGGGTGACAAGAGCGGCTACGCCTGGTATCGGGCGACCGTTCATTCCGACCGCGACCGGGATGCCTCGCTGACCCTGACCGCCCTGGCTGACCGCGCCCTGCTGCTGGTCAACGGCGAACACATCGCCACCAGCCAGACGCCCGCCGAAGAGCGCGTCGCCGACCCGTCCCTGTCCGCCGCCGTGCCGCTCCGAGCGGGTGACAACACCGTGGCCGTGTTGAGCGACGACCTGGGCCGGCTCAAGGGCGCGTGGCAGTTCAAGGGGCGGCGCTTGGAGGAAGACAAAAAGGGCCTGTTCGGCCCCGTCCTGCTGGACTTCAGCGTGCCCTTAACGGACTGGACCTTCCGGCCCAAGCTCGCCTGGGAGATCGCCCCGCAGGGCATCGCGTGGGGGCCGCTCCAGTCGGACCCGCGCCCCCTGCGCCTGTTCCGGGCGACGTTCGTCCTTCTGTCGGAAGAGCTGGCCTTCCCCGACCGCGAGCTTGTCGCCCATTTGGACGGCCTGGGCAAAGGCGTGTTGTACGTCAACGGGATCAATCTGGGGCGCTACTGGGTGCAGAACGGCCACACGCGCTACTTCGTGCCCAAGTGCTGGCTGCGGGAGCACAACGAGCTGGTGCTGTTCGAGGAGACGGACGCGACGCCCGAAGGGGCGTGTCTGGCGTGGGACGCCCTGGCAATCGGGGCGCTGGTGAGTGTGTAGGGACAGAACCCACCCCGGCGGGGCAGGTTCTGCCCTAAATCCCTACCTTCTGCCCCGTCCGCGCGCTGACCGCGACGGCGTCCAGGGCGCGCATGTTGGCGACGGCGTCCTCGGCGGACAGCAGGAACACGTCCTCGCCCAGGATGCTTTGTGACAGGGCATCCACCTCGTTGACGTACATGTTGCCGGGCGGGGACTGATACTCAGTGTCCTCGCCGCCGCGCGAGACGCAGTAACCGCCCGTGTCCGAGGCCGCGCCCGCCTCGGCCCCGCCCATCAGAAAGCGCGGGACGCTGACAGATGCCTCGCTGCCGACGATCTCGTAGGTCGCCCGCAGAGACAGCGCGAACGAGCAGTCGATCAGGGCCATGCCCTCCTCGCCGAACTCCATCAGGGCCGTCGTGGTCGTGTCGATGCCCGAACTCTTGTCGTACAGCGACTTGGCCGTCACCGCCGTCGGCTCGCGCCCGAAGGCGCGACGGGCGATGTGCAGGCAGTAGCAGCCGACGTCGAAGAGCGCGCCCCCGCCCATGCCCGGATCGCGCCGGTAGTCATCCCGGTCGGTCTGCACGAACGAGAACGACGCCCGCACCAGCTTGATGTCGCCCAATGCGCCCCCGCGCACCAGCTTCGCCACTTCCTGTTGCAGGGGATGGTAGCGGTACATGAACGCCTCGGAAAGCAAAACGCCGTTGTTTTCCGCCGTTTCCTGCATCTCCTGGGCCTGCATCGCGTTCAGGGCCAGCGGCTTCTCGCACAAGACGTGCTTGCCGTTGTTCATCGCCTCCACGGCCCAGCCCAGGTGCAGGTTGTTGGGCAGCGGCAGGTACACGACGTCCACGGCGTCGTCGGCGATCAGCGAGTCGTAATCGCCGTAGGCGGCCACGCCCGTCCCGGCGAGGGCGGCGATCTCCTGCGCGCTCTCCCGGCTGCGCGAGGCCACGCCGACCAGCTCCGCGTGGCCGCTGGCGAGGATCGCCGGGATGACCGCCTCCTGCGCGATCCGCGATGTCGCCCCGATCACGCCCCACCGCACTTTACGCCCGTTTGCACCGTTGTCCGCCATGTCTGCTCCCCCTTGCAGGACTTCCCGCCCTCTCGCGCGTATTCTACCCCCGTGAACACCCGCTTTATACCCGCCGCCTGCGTGCTCGCCGCCGCGCTTTCGCTCGTCGGCTGTCACAGCACAACGCCGCCCCCGCCCGCCCCCGCATCCTCGCACGACGAGGCCGCCGCCGCCAACGCCCTGTTCCTGAACCAGAAAACCTTCGACCCGTGGGTGCTGAGGAGTATGGACAGTCAGAACCCTTTACCCACATACTTCAGTGATGGGGAGGTTGGATGTGTCGTAGGACCTCTAGGAAAAGTGAGCCAACAATACCAGTCCGGCCTTTACCGGCAGGGTGAACTTGTAGCCTTGCCACCTCCTACACACCCGTCGGGCTATGCAACCGACTACTCGTTCAGCAATGATTATCAGCAACAGTTTAATCTTGAGACGGGATCTCTCACAACTAAACTGAAAAACGTTACGCTTGACCTAGCCTTTAGCGGGCAGAAGCCGCGTGACTGGCCCCGCCTCTGGCAGACCTCCGACATCGTCATCACCGGCGATCCAGAAGCCCAGCAGGTGACTCATGCCAATCTGTTCTACCTGCTGTCGTCCACCTATCCCGGCTCCGACCATTCCATCCCGCCGATGGGGCTGTCGTCCAATATCTACGGCGGGCACATCTTCTGGGACGCCGAAGCCTGGATGATGCCCGCGCTCATCGTCCAACACCCCGACTATGCGAAGTCTATCATCGATTATCGGTTTAAGACATTAGGGCAGGCGAAAAAGAACGCCAAAGCGCACGGGTTTTCGGGGGCGGAGTACGCCTGGGAAAGCGCGGATACGGGTGCCGAGATGGCCCCCGCCGAGTTCGCGCAGGAGCGTCACATCACCGCCGATGTCGGCTGGGCGGCGTGGCAGTATTACCTGTGGACGGGGGACAGGGCCTATCTGGCGAAAGAAGGCTGGCCCGTGCTGTCGGCGACGGCGGCGTACTGGGCGGCGCGCGTGACGCACGGGGCAGACGGCAAGTACCATATCAACAAGGTGCTGTCGCCGGACGAGACGGCGGGCGTCGTAGACGACGACGCCTACACCAACGCCGTGGTGCGGGCGAACCTGCGGGCGGCTTCGGCAGCGGCCAAGCTGCTGGGGCAGCCCGCCGACCCGCGCTGGCGGATCGTCGCCGACGGCCTGTTCTTCCCCTACGACCGTGCGCGAAAAATCCCCGCCGAGAACGACGCACCGATGACGGACCGCTTCGCCGCCAAGCAGGCCGACACGCTGCTGCTGGTTCACCCACTGGGCGTAGACTATGATGCGGCCACCCAAAGCCGGATGCTGGACTTCTACGCGGCCCACACGATCAAGAACGGCCCCGCGATGACGGCCAGCATGGAGGCCGTCGTCGCGGCCCATCTCGGGCGCGGGCCGCAGTCGCTGGACTTGTTCCACGACTCCTACCGCCCCTTTATGCGCGGGCCGTGGGACGCCTTCGCCGAGAAGCAGACCAGCAACCGCGTCTACTTCTGCACGGGCATGGGGGGGTGCTTGCAGAGCGTTTTGTACGGCTTCGCGGGCCTGCGCGTTGTTGAGGCAGGAAATAAATTAAATGGGACCAAGATCGCGGGGGACGAAGTGGCGTCGCTCTACGCCGACCCGCACCTGCCGCCGGGGTGGGGGGGCCTGGTCGTCAAGGGCATCCGCTTCCGGGGCAAGGCGTTCGATGTTGCGGTCACGCCGGGGAACAAAGTCACGGTGACGCCCCACCCATGAGACGCCTCCCTTTTCTGCCGCCTTTGCGGGACTTCTATCGCAACCCGCTCCTGCGCCTGCGGCTGGCCGCCTTGGTCGGGTTCGTCATCCTGACCGGCGGCACGGCGGGGTACATGGTCCTGGAGCGCTACAGCTTTCTTGACGCCCTGTTTATGACCGTGATCACGCTGGGCAGTGTCGGCTACGGCGAGGTCAAGCCGCTGGACACGGCGGGCACGGTCTTCACGATCCTGCTGATCCTGTTCGGGCTGGGCACGGCGGCCTGGCTGTTCACCACCGTCATCGAAACCTTCGTCAGTGAGCAGACGCTGCTGCTCTTATCGCGGAAAAGGACGGCCCGCCTGGTGAACGCCCTCCACGACCACTACATCGTCTGCGGCTACGGCCGCATCGGCCAGCAGATCGCGCAGGGATATACCCACGAGCGCGTCCCCTATGTCGTCATCGAGCAGGAGCCGGGGCGGCTGGAGATGCTGCGCGAGGCCGACGTGCCGCACATCGAGGGCGACGCCGCCGACGACGACGTGCTCAAACGGGCCGGCATCGAGCGCGCCGCCGCCCTGATCGCGGTCACGCCGACCGACGCCGTCAACACGTTTATCGTGCTGTCTGCGCGCGGGCTGGAGCCGGACCTTTATATCGTCGCCCGCGCCGACGCGCGGCAGAACGAGGCCAAGCTGATCCGGGCCGGTGCCAGCAAGGTCGTCTCACCCCACGTCCTGGGCGGGCGCTGGATGGCGATCACCGCCGTCAACCCCGCCGTCACCGACTTCGTTACGGCCATGACCGAGGCCGACCACACGCGGTTCCAGCTCCGCGAATTGACCGTCGTGGCCGAGTCCGCCTGCCTGGGGATGACGCTGGACGCGGCGGGGTTCAAGCCGGCGACGGGGGCACTGGTCGTCGCCCTGCGCGCCAGCGGCGAGATCCACAGCTTCATCCCCAACCCGCCCGGCGACCGCCGGCTCGCCCAGGGCGACACGCTGATCGCCATCGGCTCGCCGGAGGAACTCGGACGCCTCGCGCGCCTGCTCAACCCCCACGCCCCCCAGTCCCTCGCCCGGCGCGGGGTAGGGGGGCCATAGAGAGGGCGGGGCTTGCCTGCCCCGCTTTCTCTACCCCTCCTTCGCCGCAGCCTCGCCCGCGACCCAACCCGTGCTCCAAGCGGCTTGGAGATTGTAGCCCCCGACCGGACCGGCGATGTCCAGCACCTCGCCGCAGAGGTAGAGGCCGCCGATCAGCCGCGAGCGCATCGTCTGCGGGTCTACTTCACCCAGCGCGACCCCGCCCGCGACCACCTCGCCGCGCTCCAGGGGCACGTGCCGGACGGTCCCGAGCGGCCAGGCTTTGAGGGTCGAGACCACGCGGTTGAGGGACTTGGCGGGCAGGTGCGCGCCGCGCGTCTCGCCCGCCACGCCCGTGGCGGCCAGCAGCGGCTCGCGCAGCCGGTCCGGCACGAACGGGGCGACTAGCGACGCGACGGTCTTGCGTGGGCTTTCCAGGGCCTGACGCCGCAGCTCCCGAGACAGCTCTTCCCAGGTCAGGCCCGGCGCGAGGTCGGCCTCGACCGCGCTGCCCTCTCCGCGCTCGGCCACGTCCCGCGAGACGCCCAGCGCAGTCGGCCCCGAGACGCCCTTGTGGGTGAACAGCAAATCCCCCGTCCAGCGGGCGAACTCCTTGCCGCCCGCCCCGGCCCGTGCCCGCAACACCGTGCCCCGCAGGGCGACGCCGGACCACTCGGGGGCCGCATCGGTCAGATACAGCGGGGCCAAGGCAGCCCGGAGCGGGGCCAGCGTATGCCCCAGGCCGGTCAGCCAGGGCCAGCCGTCGCCGGTCGTGCCCGTCGCCGGGTAGGACGACCCGCCCGTCGAGACGACGACCCGCGCGGCTGTCAGCGTCTCGCCGCCGACCTTGACGCCGGTGATGCGCCCCTCGTCCGCCATCAGCCCCGTCACCGAGGCCCCGTAGCGGACGCGCACCCCCGCCTCGGCGACATACCCCGTCAGCAGCGCGACCACGTCTTTGGCGTTGGCCGGCTCGGTGGGGAAGACGCGCCCGTCGGGCCGGGTGTAGACGCTCATGCCGCGCGCCTGGAGCATCCCCAAAAAGTCCCGGTTGGTATACCGATAGAACGACGGCTTCAGGAACCGCGCCTCGGTAGGCCGGAACTTCGCGCGGACGTCCTCCATCGGCCCGTCATGCGTCAGATTGCACTTGCCGCCGCCCGAGATGAGTATCTTCATCCCCAGCCGGTCGTTCTTCTCCAGCAGCGTGACCCGCGCCCCACCCTCAGCGGCCCGCCGCGCCGCCAGCATCCCCGCCGCCCCTCCGCCGATAACAATCACATCCAAAGCCATACGCTACCACTTCTCCCAGGCATGCCTGTCCAAACGAACGTCGCTTGCCCTGATTTCCATCTGAGGGGTCGGGATGGGCGGCATCCCAGGCTCCCCGTGATATCCCTGTCCTAGATAAGCCCCCATCACGGGCGTTTGCCAGCCGTATGGGCTGGGAGAGACGCGCGTGTACATTCCCTCGTAATGCAAGCCTTGAACGGGCAGAGTGATCTTGGACGCTTTGCCCTTCAACAAAGAGGCTTCGGGCGTGTCAAAGACGCTGATGTCACCTGTGGCGGACAGTGGCCGGGATGCCCAGCCTCGCACGTAGATGTGCCCAGAGTACTTGATTGCCGTCCAGTCCGGGCCGCCATAATTCGGGGTCGGCAACGGGTCGGCTGATACAATGTGATTCCGGTGCTGGCCGTCATACCAGAATGCTTTTTCACTCTCGCTGATCGGAATACCTGTCGGATTCTCGCCGCTGATGATCCGCTCCAATGTGTATCGATAACACCCAAAGTTGATGCCGTCCGGGATGGTGGACACTGTCTGGATGTTCATGTTGGGGTGCATTATAGGTGTCACCATGGGATAATTCTGCGTCACAACCGGGGGCGGATAGACCGTAGAAGATATGGGCTGTGTTTGATTGGCTGTGCCCCACCATATGATAATGCCGAGCGCCGAAACTACGCTGCTGACTAGAAGCCACATCGGCATTCGCCAGCTCGGCGTATTGCTAGCGTTCTCGTACTCGTGTAGGTACAGGCCGCTTGCTTCTTTCTGTTCTTCCTGCTCCCTTTGCTCTTCCTGCTGGGCTTTGACCTCGGCGAGTATCTCTTCCGGGGTCATGTCGAGGCTGAGTTCTTCGACGGCCTCGCCGATGACTAGGGTTCCGACCAGCGCCTGCGCTTCCCCCTGCCGGCGGGCTTCGATGGCGGCCACCGCCCGCGCCAGTTCTTCGGTCTTGATGCGCATCTGCGCGGCGGGTACTGGCTCCGTCTCGTTCTCCGTGTGGTTCAGCATGGTTGCGGTTTCTCCCGAAGTGCTTGGACAAAGCAGCTACAGTTCTGCCCGGAAGCAACGTCACGGCTCTAATGCCACGGGCTGAGGGTGGTGAGGGGGTCGGGCTGGAAGTGGGTGATGGTGACTCCCGAGAAGTCGCCGTCGCCGCCAGACTTCTGCAAGGGGACGTTGTCCACGCGCAGGGTGATGTTAGAGGTGGGATCGCCGTTCAGCTCGCCGGAGTTGTCGTCGTTGTAGACGTTGAGAGGCTTGCCTTGAAGGGGCTGGAGCGAGTCGGCACTCTCGATATAGCCGCGCAGGTAGACATGACCGCCGATCTTGACCAGAGTCCAGCGGTTGCCGCTCGCGTTCTCGCTGACGGTGATCTGGGGCAGCGGCTTGCCCTCGGAGACTTGGGCGAGCGCCGAGTCGTCGGCATAGACTTCCTGGCCGTCGGGAATCTGGGATAGGGGGCGCAGGATGGGGGCGGCGACGTGGCTGGGGACGTGGCCCCCGGAGTGTGAGCTAAAGGCGTTGTGGAACACGAGCCAGCCGACCAGGACCATCCCGATCATCCCGCTCTTGCGCCAGCCGCGCCGGGGCGTGACCGGCTGCTGCCTGGCCTGCTCGGCGGCTTTGGCTTGGGGTCTGCGCGCGCGACGAGTGGTGTCGGCGTCAGCCGAGCGCGCCTGGGCGGCGTCAGCTTTTGCCCGCTGGGCCTGGACCTCGGCCCAGATGTCTTCCGGCGTCGAGTCCAGGTGCAGGTCGGCGATGGCGTCGCCGATGGGGATGGTGCCCGCCAGGCGGCTGGCCTCGGCCTGCTTGCGCGACTCGATGGCGGCGAGTGCCTGAGTCAACTCCTCCGGCGTCACCCTCGCCTGGCTCACGGGTGTCGGCGGGTCTGTGTTGGCGTCTTGAGTTCTCAGCATTCCGTCACCCCGCTCCCCTCTACTGCGTAGAGTATACTGCGTTCAAGCTCGGAGATGTTCGCCGTGAGGGGATGATTTTTTCGCCCCGTTTCCGCAGAAGGCGGCTCACCCCGTATCGCCGACCGGGGCGGCGGCGTGGCGGGTGAACAGGAGGCGGCGGATACGGCGGCCCGTCACCTCGGCGACCGAGACGTCGTAGCCGTCCAGTCGGGCGGTCGCGCCGTGGCGCGGGGGCAGGCGCAAGGCGTGGAGGGCGTAGCCGCCGATGGTGTCGTAGTCGTCGGGGTTTTCGATGGGCAGGCCCAGCGTCTCCGAGACCTCGTCCAGCGCGACCGTGCCGGCGACCGAGTACGAATGCCCCGTCTCGTCGAGCGGCTGGAGGGGCGGGGGCTTGTCGTGCTCGTCCTGGATCTCGCCGATCAGCTCCTCGATGATGTCCTCCAGCGTCACGATGCCCGCCGTGCCGCCGTACTCGTCCACGACCACGGCCTGGTGCGTGTGGCTCTTCTGCAAGTCGTTCAAAAGCTCGTCGATGGGCTTGGTCTCGGGGATGCCGATGATGTCCCGCTTGATGGAGCGGATGTCCGCCTGCGGGTCGCCCGCAATGCCCAGCAGGTCTTTGATGTGGACCATGCCCAGCACGTGGTCCCGGTCGGCCTCGCACAGCGGGTAGCGGGTGAAGCCGCTCTCGACGGCGACCTCGACGTTGCGCGCCAGGCTCCAGGTCGTGGATAAAAATACCATGTCCACGCGCGGCACCATGATCTCTTTGGCCTGTGTGTGGGCGAAGTCGAAGACGTTATTAGTGATCCGTATCTCCGAGGGCCGCAGGCCGCCCTGCTTGTGGGCGTGGGCCATGATCGCCAGAATCTCGTCCTCGGAGTGCGCCTGCTCGTGGCCGTCGGCGGGGTTGATCCCGAGGGGCCGGGCGATGGCCTTGGCCGCGCTTTCCAGCACGAGGATCAGGGGGTAGCCCAATGTCAAAAACAGCCGCATCGGGCGCGACACGGCAAGCGCCGTCCGCTCGGTGTGGGCGATCACCCACCACTTGGGCAGCAGCTCGCCGAAGGTGATGTGGAAGAACGTGATCAGCACGAAGCCCAGGCCGATGGCGACGACGTGGGCCGAGGGGGAGGCGGGGGCGATGCCGACCGAAGTGAAGACACCGCGCAGCAGGTGGGCGACGGCCGGCTCGCCGACCGCGCCCAGGGCGAGCGAGGCCAGCGTGACGCCGAGCTGCGTGGCCGAAAGGTACGTGTCCAGACGCCCGAGCAGGGCCTGGACCGAGCGCGCGGGCGCGCTGCCCTGCTCGACAAGCTCGGCGATGCGCGTCTGCCGGACGCGGATCAGGGCGAACTCGGCGGCGACAAAGAACCCGTTCATGGCGACGAGCAGCAGGGTCAGGGCGAGCATCAAGGCGGGCTGTGAAGTAGCCTGTGAGGGAGGTTCCATAGGGTCGCCGGCATCCGCGCCGCCGGCTGCGCTCCCGCCGCAGGGGGCGGGGAGAAATAAGCCTTTCGTCCGGGCTGATTGTACCCCGGAGCGGGGCGCTTTGTGTTAAACGTGGGTTCTTACGCCGTCAGCCTTAATGCCCGGCGGACTATTCCCATCGTCTCCGAAGCCGCCGCGCGGGCCTGTTCCGCGCCGCGGCGCAGCACGGCGTCCACGAAGACGGGATCGGCTTCGAGTCCCGCCCGGCGGGCGCGGACGGGCGCGAGGACGGCGTTGATGATCTCGGCGACCTCTTTTTTGGACTGCCCGCAGCCGCGCGCGCCGGCCCGGCACTCGTCCCACTGCGTTTGATACCCCCCGGCGTCGTAGACGCGGCGCAGCTTGCAGGCGACGCAGCCCTCGGGGACGCCCGCATCGGTGATGTGAATCTTGGTCGGCGTCGTGAACGCCGAGTTGACCTTTTTCTGGGTCTGCTTGGGCGTGTCTGAGAGATAAATGGCGTTGTCGTAAGACTTGCTCATCTTGCGCCCGTCCATGCCCGGCAGCTCGCCGCTGCCCTCGCTGATGACGGCCTCGGGTTCGGGGAAGACGTCCTGCTCAACGAGGTGGTTGAATCGGCGGGCGATCTGGCGGCTGATCTCGATGTGCGCGGCCTGGTCCCGACCCACGGGGACGGCGTGGGCGCGATAGAGTACGATGTCTGCGGTCTGCAAGACGGGGTAGCCTAAGAGGCCGTAGGAGACCTGGGTGTCGTTGTCTTTGACCAGGTCGCGCTTCTCTTTGTAGGTGGGGATGCGCTCCAGCCAGCCGACCGGCGTGACCATCGACAGCAGCAGGTGCAGCTCGGCGTGCTCGGGCACGTCGGACTGCCGGAAGATGGCGCACTTGTCGGGGTCCAGGCCCGCCGCGAGGTAGTCGATGGCCGTCTGCCGCGACGCCTCGGCGAGGTCCACGCGCCGGTCGGCCACCGTCGTGAGCGCGTGCCAGTCGGCGATAAAGCAGAACATCTCGTATTCGTCTTGCAAGCGTATCCAGGGGCGCAGCGCGCCTTCTAAATTGCCCAGGTGCAGCCGCCCGCCGCCGGTCGGCTGCATCCCCGAAAGTAAGCGTTTCTTGGTCATCATAAGGGAGCTAGAGCGAGAGCGTGTGAAGCCGGAGGGCGGAGAAGACGGTCGCGCCGACGAGCAGAACCAGGGGCGCAGCCCAGACCCAGCGCCGGCGGGGCGTGAAAAACAGGAAGCCGACGGACAGGCCGAACAGGAACCCACCGGCGTGCGCGCCGTTGGCGATAGCGAGGATGTGTAAGTAGGTCGCGACGATGCAGAACAGCCCCCAGCCGACAAAGAGGCGCAGGTTGGCCTGCGTCGCCACCGCCCCCCACGCCGGGTACAGCCCGCGCCCCGCCCACATCAGGGCGAACATCGCGTAGACCACGCCCGACATCCCGATCCCCGTACTGCCCGAGATCAAAAACTGACACCCGCCGCCCACCGCCGCCGCGCCGACCAGGAACGCCAGGTAAACGATGGGGTTCAGCGTCGCCTCCAAGATGCGCCCGATCTGGACCAGCCAGAGCATGTTGAAGAGCAGGTGCAGCCAGCTCCCGTGGATGAAGACCGTCGTGATCAAGCTCCACGGCGCGGCCCCCGGCGTCTCGGCGAACCCGAAGTGGCCGACGTTGTACCACAGCGTGCCGGGCTGCCCCCCCCCTGTCAGGTAAGCTGCCGTGGTCACGACGCTCAGCGCCAGGAGCAGGTAGGTCAGGATCGGCGTCTGTCCGACGGCTCCTGCCCGCTGCGGTTTCTGCGTGAAGTCCCAATTATCAGGCATGGTGGCTGTTCCTGGCAGGCGGACTACGCAGCCATCTCCGGCAGTACGTCCAGCCGCACCACGTCGTCCAGGGTCTCGCGCCGCGACACCAGCGTCGCCTTACCGTCGCGGACGAACACGCAGGCAGGCTTGGGGAAGCGGTTGTAGTTGGACGCCATGACGTAGTTGTACGCGCCCGTAGACTGCACGGCCAGAATATCGCCTGCCTCGACCGGCTGGAGCCGGGCGGCCTGGATGAGAATGTCGGTCTCGCAGTGCTTGCCGGCCACGGCCACGGTCTGCGTCTTGGGCTGGCTGGCGCGGCTGGCGACATGGGCCTCGTACACGGCATCATAAAGCTGCGGGCGCGGGTTGTCCGACAGGCCGCCGTCGATGGCGACGTAGGTGCGCCGTCCGGGCGGGGCGGGCAGGGCGACGGTCTTGATGACGCCGACGGTATAGAGCGTGACGCCTGCCTCGCCGACCAGGGCGCGGCCCGGCTCTTGCAGCAGGTTCGGGGTGGGCACGCCGTATCTGTCTAAAGCGGCCCGTAGCGCGCCGATGACGGTCTCCGCGAACTCGTC
>JAABUO010005547.1_pt1 | contig 14638 bp, 10 predicted proteins | sample 5559291 | NCBI WGS metagenome assembly JAABUO01 (sample SAMN10711878, study PRJNA513372) | rock metagenome | isolation source: Antarctica rocks | place: Antarctica: Victoria Land, Finger Mt sud | reverse complement strand
ATTTATAAAGTATTAATAATTACGATTAATGAGTTAAAATTTAACGCTTATTTATTTAACGAGTTTTCTTTTAATTTTATTATAATTAAAAATATTAATCGTATTATTTTAAATGCATTACGCTTTAAAGATTAATTACGTGTTAATAAATTAACTTAATAAATAAGAAAGAAAATGATAAAATCATACGAGTTAGTACATATTAAAATAATTACTGTATCTGTTTTAAGAAACGAAAAGAGTACTCAGAGTAAGCTCTCGAGCTTAAAAGTTTTTAAATGAGACAGAGAACGTTTTAAAAAAGATAATTAAATATTAATAATCGAAGTAACGAAGTTAAATACTGAAGTGAAGCTTACAGCATTAACAAGAAAAGATGTTTAAGTAAAACTCGTTAACTTAATATTACTCGCTTATAAAACAGTTAGAAATAATTATCTTAATGTTAATCTGCGCGTTATACGAGATTCGTACGAACTAAATATAAGAAAAATAATTAACTCGTCTGCGCATTAGTTAAAAGCTATTTAAAATATTAAAGAGTATGACACGCAAAAGACGTTACGCATAAGAGAAACAGTTAATTCGTTTACGCATTAATTAAGAGCTACTTAAAAATTATTAACGATGAGCGAATTTTAAAAGATAAGCGATATGCTAAATGTAGCGCACTTTATGAAATTAATAAAACATAAGAAAGCTTTACGTAATTAATTAAGATTAACGAATATAAAAGTTTTATTTAATAAAGAAATTTATATGTTAAATAATGTGTTAAATAAGAAAGCTAAGCTTATAAAAATGAAATTAAGTTCTTCGTACGAGAAAGCTAAAGAATTAAAGATTTACGAAAAGACATTAAAAGACTCTGTTTATAAAAGAGATTAACGAAATGTTATTTAAACTAAACTAAAAAGTTTATAAGTAAACGAAATATGAAAGTTAATTAAACTACTCGAAGAAAGAAAGCTTATTAAATGTAAATAAGTATTTAAGTTAAAATATAATAAGAATGAAAGAATAATAAAGTATAAAGCTCGCTTAATTACTTAAGAATTCTCGTAATAAGAAAACATTAATTATAAAAAAACGCTCGTATTAATCGTACGAAAAAAATCATTAAGAATTTTCTTAGCTATGATTGCTGCATTAAATTTAAAGCTTCATTAAATGAATATTAAAGTAGCATATTTATTTAATAATTTAAAGACAGAAGAACGAGAGATTTATATACGAATTTTCGAAGAAATAAACATACGATAAGATTATACGAAATTAGTATAACGAATCGTAAAGAGTTTATATAAATTAAAGCAATTAGCACGCTTATGAAATAAGAAGTTAATTACTTTTTAAAAAGATTAAGAATATAAGTTTATGTTAATAAATGAAAGCATTATATACGTATTATACGAGTTAAAATTCAGCATAATTAATATTTACGTGAATGATTTATTTATTAAATTAATCATAATGAACTTAATAAAAAAAATAAAGACAGCGCTCTATAAGAAATTTAACATGCATGATTTAAAAAAGACTCGAATAATTATTAACATGCGAATTATATATTATAAAACTAAAAGATTATTAACATTTAATTAAACATCGTACATTCGCGAAGTACTATAAGATAAAGACTTAATAATATGTAACATAACATTCGTATTCATGATTCTTAAATTATACATTTCGTTAAAAAACGATAACGATAATAAATTAGCACAAATCATCTCATATTAACGCTTAATTAAAAAGCTTTTATACATTATCTGCGAAACACGATTAAACATAGCATTCGCAGTTAAATATTTATCTTAGCAATGTTTAAATTCTCGTGTTAATCATAATAAGATTGTTAAAAAGATTTTATAATATCTTAAAAGAATAATTAACATGAAAATTTATTATAATAATTCGTACGATGACATAAAACATTTATTAATTATCTTAAGCTACTTAAATAATAACTTCGTAAAAAATATAATAAAATAAAAGTTTATTATAAGCTATTATTTCTTTTTAATGAGAAATATAATATGTTAAAGTTTAAAGAAATAGCGCACGATTTTTATCTTTATTACGAAAGCAGAATACATAATTATAAAACATGCAGCAAGATAAATTATATGACTTTATCGTTTTCTCGCAGAATTATCTTTAAATAAAATCTTCGTACTCGTACGAATTTTAAGAAATAATTAAGTTAATTTAAATCTAGTTAAAAACGTTAAATATTACGATAAAATTAAGCACATTAACGTTTAACATTACTATATTAAAGAACTAGTACGAGAAAATTATATGCGAATGAAATAAATGTTTATTAAGAAGTAACTCGCGAATGATTTTACAAAAGCTTTATTTAAGATAATCTTTGTAAAGTACAGAAGAAAGCTAAGTATTTTATTCATTATATCGAATTAACTGTCATTAAACATTAAAGAAAATTAAACATTCAGGCTTAAATAAAATTCATTAAAGTAGTTAAAGTACATCGTATAAAGATTTTATATTAATTATTAACTGCGAAAGCATTTTATTATAAACGAATAAAAGATTTAAAAGAAAAAAAGTGCTTTTAAGTAGTATTTAAAGCATTAATTTTATTCTTTTTTCACTGAGTTTTTAACGAAAGAATCATTAAATGTACTTAATTAATAAAGAATATGTAAACTAAAGAATTTATGAATTTAAAGAAAGATATGCTACGTTTTAACGTACGATATATTATCTCAGAGAAAGTGTTAAATATTAAAGTCATTACATCGTATAACGTACAGCGTACGACGTAATTAATTATTTCTATTAAAACTAGTATCGAGTGTAGAGTTTTCATCGCATCTTTGTACGTTACAAACTGTACTTTATACATACTTTAGTTAATATATATTAAATACATAATACACACGCTATATGCTAGCGACATTGTTTATCATTACTGCTATATATATACGACTGAATCTTTGTTATATATTTAACATGTAATACGTATATTATTAATAAAAGCTAATCTTAACGCGTGTACGATATTAGTAAAAGCTAAGCTTTAACGCGTATAAGTTATTAGTATAAGCTAACTTTAACGCGTGTAAATGATTTAAAAGATAGTTTAAGAAATAATTTAGTAAGTAATTTATAAGATAATTTAATAAATCGTTTAGTAAGTTATTTATAAAATAGTTTAATAAATAATTTAATAAGCAATTTGTAAAGTAGTTTAATTAATGTTTTGTAAAATAATTTAATAAAATTTAATTTTACAATACGTATATTATTAATAAAAGCTAATTTTAACGCGTGTAAATTATTTAAAAAATAATTTAAAAGATAGCTTAGTAAATAATTTAATAAATCGTTTAATAAATCGTTTATAAGATAGTTTAATCGTCTCTGTAACTTCTTCGTTAAATGATAAAACTTTCTCGTTTAAATCTTAAGTGTCTTCTTCATTATCTTTATTCTCGAAAACTAAGTCGTAATAATAAATGATTTAAGAAATAGTTTAATAAATGTTTTGTAAAATAATTTAGTAAATGATTTAAAAGATAGTTTAATAAATAATTAAAAAAATTAAATTATACAATACGTATGTTGTTAATAAAAGCTAGCTTTAACGCGTGTAAATTATTTAAGAAATAATTTAAAAGATAATTTAATAAATGTATAATTATTAATAAAAGCTGACTTTAACGCGTGTAAATTGTTTAAAAGATAATTTTAAAAATAGTTTAATAAATAGTTTATAAAATAGTTTAATAAATCATTTAAAAGATAATTTAATAAATAATTTAATAAAATTTAATTTTATAATACGTATATTATTAGTAAAAGCTAATTTTAACGTAAAAGATTACGCGTATAAATAAATAAAAAACATACAAGTTAAAATTTAAATTAAATTTTTAATCGCACAGTAGCGCTCAGAGCGCTTAAATTTTAACAAGTTTATTAAATAACGTTTAAGCTCGCTAACGAACTAAACTAATCGCGTTGAGTTAATACATCGAGCTTATATTAAGTTCTTAACTCGTTAAGACTCGAGTTAAGTTACGATTTTAAAATTAAGTATTTAAGTTAAGTTATAATGTTAAGATTAAGTATTCGAGTTAAGTTATAATGTTAATATTAAATATTAACTTAAATTCTTAACTTAATTCGTTAAAACATGAAACGATATAATATTTAACTTGTTATATAATAATGTAAAAGAATAATGTAATTAATTAATGAATTTTAACTTATGAATTAATTAAAATGAAAATTATTAAAAGTAAATAAATAAACGATAAAAGAATTAAATTCTTTCTTAATTAAAGATTTTAATAATTCGTATATTTTATTAAAATTAAACATTTTATTATATATATTATTAATAATGTAACAGAATAATGTAAATAACGAAAAAATAATATAAAAGAATAAGAAAACAGTTTTAATTATTACTATAAGTCTTTTAATAATAATAACGTAATAAATTTAAAACTAGTAAATAAACTAATCGCGACGAATTAATACATCGAGCTCGAATCGAGTTCTCGATTCGTTAAGACTCGATTTAAATCACGATTTTAAAATTAAGTATTTAATTCGAATTTTAATGTTAATATTAAGTATTCGAGTCGAGTTATAATGTTAATATTAAGTATTTAAGTCGAGTTATAATGTTAATATTAAGTATTAACTTAAATTTTTAATTTAACTCGTTAAGACATGAAGCGATATAATATTTAATTTATTATATAATAATGTAAAAGAGTAATGTAAGAAAATAATGCAATTAATTAGTTAAATTACTAGTTTAAGATCTTAATGATCTCATAATTCTCTTCGTCTTTCTTTCTTTTCTTCTTCTTCTTCTTTTCTTCTTTTTTCTCTTCTTTCTTCTTTTTCTCTTTTTTATTTTTCTCTTTCTTCTTCTTCTTTTTCTTTTTATATTCATTCTTAATCATCTTCGCATCATTATTCATCTTATTATATTTTATCTTAATTTCATTATCATTAACTTTAATTAAATCTTTTAATTCGTTTTTAATTAAAGTTAATGAATTAAATATTTCACGATTCGTCGCATTTTTCTCGCTAAAAAATGTATTCATAAATTTATTAAATTTATTAACTACATCTGAATTATCTGTTGCTTTTAAGTCTTCGAGTTCTTCATGATGTAAAATACGTTATTAAATTATTTTAATTATTAATATTATATATTTAAACATGATATTATTAAATTCATTTTAATTCGTAATAATTTAATACATACATTAATTACGTCTTTTACATTAAATATAATAAATACATACTTTAATAATAAAAGTAAACTTAAATACTGTTTTCATAGCTACGACTTTAATGTTTCTTTGCTTCGCAGTCTTTTTCTTTCTTGTCTTCTTTATTAAATTTACTTTAACGCATTAAGCTATAATATTATTAGCTTTTAAAACATATATGCATTATTTAAATGCATTATCATATAAACTTTTCTTTACTTAATTATTCGTAATTATATCTCGTTTATTATTCTTTATATTTCTTCGCTTCTCTTATAATACGTTTTAATAAACGCTAATGTTTCTTAGCTTAATGAGTTACTTATAAAGAGCTATTCGATTAACGTTTTGTTTAATATATAAAGTTTTTTAATCTTTGTTTCATTTTACAATACGGTTTCTACTAATAATTAACTGCGATTTAATTAATAAATTAAACATTCTGCGATTTTAATTAATCTTAATGATAATGCGTATAAATAATGCATAATAATCTTCTTACATAATGATAATGTTAAAATGCTTCTTTCTTTATAATATATTTAATTATAATAAATGAATGTAATAAGTAAATGTAAAGCGTAAATATTATTAAAGTTAAAATAAATGTAAGATATAAATAAAGTTAAACTTAAAGCTAAATGTTAAAATTTATTCACAATTTTGAAGCTGCAAACATTACATTTATAATCTTAGTACTATAATTTACATAATTATCATCTTAATGTATATCGCATTAATTATCTTAGTCGTTTTACTTTATATCGCATTAATTATCTTAATCGTCTTACTTTACATCGTAATAATTATTTTAATTTACATTATAACTCGTATTAAATAAACAGATAATGTATTTAAATAATGCATTTCTTATTACGTATTACTAATAAACTTAATGTAATACGAAAGTTAAACGAAGACGCATCGCGTAATAATTTAAGAAAATTAACTCGTAATAATAAACTTTCATTAAATTAAGTTAAAAAAGAATTAAAGAAAGATAATAAAATCGTGTTAAGAAATAAAATAAATAAGATTAAGAAGATAATGTAAACAGATAATGTATTAAGCAATTAACAGGTAATTTATTACGACAGATAAAGATAAAAAGAAAATAAAAGTAAGAAATCGTCGCTTTTTACGAGAAATTCGTCGTTATTAAAAAAATGCGAATTTATTAATATTTAAGCTCTGTTTTAAAAGAGTAATACGCGAAATCTTACGAAATAAGATTATTACGAATTAACTTAATTTAAGAATAAGCGATAAGAATTATAAAATTTAAACTTCGACTTTACTTACTTTTTAAAAGATCATAAAAGCGTTTTTATATAAATTTCTTATTAATAAATGTATTACTTATTTATATTACTTTTAATATTATATAACACTTATTAATATAATGCTTTACGTATGTAAACAGTAATCTTTTTATAACATACGTAAAGCGTGTTATAATTTAATAAAGAAATATAATATTAATGAAATAATTAATGAATAATCTTAAAATTTAATAAGATAATGTGTTAATTAAATCGAAATAATTAATAATAAGAATATTTAATAAGTAATTAAGTTATTTAGCATCGCAATATATTTAATTATTTACATTATCTTATTACATTATTTCGTAAGTATGTTATTTTATTACATACATTAATAACGTAAAAGCAATTTTAAATGTAATAATATTAAACATTTAAATTATAATAAAACGTAAAACATTTTATAAATTTACTTTAAAAGAATTATTAAATTCAGTAATCGCATCTTTATCTTTTTCTTTACGATAAATATTTCACGCTTCGATAATAATCTTTTTAAAATTTAAATTAATACGATTATAATACTTAAGAAACATTATTTATTTAATTAATTCTGAAGTCATTTATAATTAATCTTAACGATAAACTTTTCTCGCAAGACTGAATGTTCGTTTAATATTTATAAAGAATATTAAACATAAAAGAATATCTTTAATTATTTAAGTTAATCTTAAAAAGTTCGAAACGTTATCTCTTTAATACTTTTATATTAAAGATTTCTTAATAATAACGTTAATGCGAAGATATTAATTATCTTCATTAATAAATAAAAAGCGACGTTAACTTCTTTAAAGAAAAGTTCGAGTAATCATTATAACAGATTATAACATTGTTAATAAATAATTAATTACATTATTATATTATATTATTTAATTAATATTACTAGTTATTTACGTTTCGAGTTTTAAAATTATAATTCTCTTTTTATAATAACGACGAAAATAATTCTTAAACTTCTTTTTATACTTATCGTAATAAGAAAAAGCATTCTTATTAAAATCATGTTCATCGTTCTCGTTTACATTTTAATCTTAATATAATTTTAACTTTTAAGTAAAATTTAAAATTATAACGAGATTATATATTAATTTATCTTTATTCTTCGTTTTAAAATAATATTTTATGAGCTTTATAAAAGCTAGTTCGCAAGCTTAAAGAATAAGTGCTTGCGAAGTACATATATTATTACGTATAATCATTTTAATAACATTAAGATAATTAAAAAGAGCATTAAACATTTAAAATTTTAAATGTATATTAACATTAATGATTTTAAACATAATTAAAATTAGCTCGTAGAAAGAATTTAATATATTATTAATAAATAATATTAATAATCATTCGTTCTTCTTTAATTAAAATGCAGCATTCATTTAATATGCTAATATTTTTAAATAAGCGATTTTTTAAAAACTAAATCATGCATTTAACGTAATAAAAACACGTTATGACTTTTTTAAATCTTGTTTTATCTTTTTACGAATCTCATTATAATTTAAGAAAATCATGCTTAATAATTTAATGCGATGCACGAGAATAATTTCTGAACGAAGCATTTATAATAATTATTAAAAATACTCGTTTTTAATAATTTGAAAAGATTACTTCATGTCGGGGTAAATGTTGTTAACGCATTCGCTTAACCCTCTTGCTAGCTTCACTAGCTTCGAGTAAAAATATTCAGCTCCTCTATCTCAGTCATTTACATCTACCTACCTATTTATTTATTAACCTATTTACTCATCTTTCTATTTATATTAATATGAAAGCTTCTACTACACTCACTAAACAGAAGAAGTTAACACGCGATTTACGACTTCAGGCTTAAACTTTACGAAGCATTAAATGAAACTATTTTAAAATAGCTAAATTCATAAAAATTATCCTAAGTCAGGTTTAATATGCATGCTTCGTACGTTTCACTTCGCAACATCATTTACGAGAACGAAAGTTTACTATCGACGCCGATTCTCTGCAATTTCTAGTTAAATTTATATGTGCTTCGGCGAAGAATCGACAGATGTCGTATAAAGTCATTTCCTGAAGACTGAGATAAGATGTTCCTGAAGATGTCATACGTTTAGCACTAAAAAAGAAAGAATTCTTCAGACGAATAGCACGAAGAAAATCTTTAATTTCGGAAAAAAATCGATCACTTTAACTAGCCTGAGCACACGAGCATCTTAACTGAATCAAGAAACAATGATAAACTATACTTTAAAGTGATGAAACGTGAGTTAACGGCAGTCGTCATCGCAAAATATGAGTTATTAAACGATCTCACGAAAAGTACGATCTTATCTGTATTATGCCTCGTCTTTCAGAAAAGAATGAATGAATATTTTAAAAATGTTTTTCGAAATTAATTAAAGAGCTCTGTATATTCTGAAAGAAAGATTAAGATAAAATTAACAAGAAGTTCTATTATGAGCATATTGTATCTGTTATACACGGCTGAATGAGAATGAAACAAGATCTTTTCTTCATGCAGAATAATGCTTTCGAGCACGCAGCAAAATATACTCGAGAAAAGCTTAAGGATAAAGATATACGCGTTATAGCCTGATTCTCATATTCATTTAATTTAAACCTCATCGAAGCCGTGTGAAACATTATGAAGAACTGAATATAAAAGCATTATGATGATCAGAACAAGCTCTTTTATAATACTTTAAGAACCGCAGTAAGAAAGATCTGAGATACAGTTACTTCGAAGCAATTAAATAAGCTAATTAACTTTATGTTAGCTCGCTATCAGGCCGTTATTAATGCAGATGAAAAGCATATTAAATACTAAGCATATAGAGTATTATAAATAAACTGCATAAAGACTATGTTTAATTAGGTATAGTGCTGTGCCACGCGCTAATAATAATTATCTCAGATATCGTAGTAATTTAGTGTAACAAAGATTTAATATAATATCTTTTTTTAATTCTGTTAATTAAATTAAGATAATAAATTAATACGATTCTTTTTTTATAAAAATGTTAACTTTACATTATTTATTTACATTATTATATTAAACTTACATGATTAAAAGTTATCTCGAGTTACGAAAAAGAGTTAAGTCGCTTTCGTTTCATGCAAGCATTTAACTTAAAATGCTTAATTATATTAAATGTACTAAATTCATTAATAATTATAAAATGATTTAAAATCTTATAATAAATCTTGCATGAAATTTTAAAATATTCTTTAATGTTAAGATTATTTAAATAAAATTATTTTAAATGTAAAATTATTTATTTATTTTAATCTTCTTAGTTTAAAATGAATTTATTATCTTTCTTTAAGTTTTATTAATAATATTTTCGTTAATAAACGTTTATAATTATTATTATTAAAATTAATCATTAATATTAAAATTTTACTTAACATATTAATTATTCTTTTTTAATTTTAAAAGAAAAGTATTGCGATGAATTTTATTTATCGCTTCTTAAAAAGTTCATTTCTTATTAACGAAAGTTTAATTAATATTTCGTAAATCTTAACTTGCGAATTAATTAAAATGAAGATTATTAAAAGTAAACAGATAAACGATAAAAGAATTAAATTCTTTCTTAATTAAAGATTTTAATGATTCGTATATTTTATTAAAATTAAACATTTTATAATATATATTATTAATAATGTAATAAAATAATATAAACAACGAAAAGATGATATAAAAAAATAAAAAACAGTTTCAATTATTACTATAAGTCTTTTAATAATAATAACGTAATAGATTTAAAAATAATAAATCTTAACATTTAACATCATTTTTAATTACTTAACGAATTAAATTAATATTTTAAATTATAACTCGATTTAAGATTAATATCGAGTTAAGTTACGATGTTAAAATTAAGTATTCGAGCCGAATTCTGATGTTAATATCGAGTACTCTCGAGTCGGTTTTTAGTTTTCAGTTAGTAATAAGCGATCTTCGCTAATTACTAGAAGCGTTTTATTTAAATTTAAAGAAAAATTAAAACATTCGAAATTTATCTCTCTGCAATTTTTATATATAAAATGTTTACTAAACACAAGAACACGAAGAATCAGACTAAAACGAAAGCTAGTTAAGTCAGCAAATCAGGTAGAAAACGCGTGAATTCATTTAAACGCATGCTAGCTATCTTTTTATACGAGTGCGAAGATTAATTTAAACAACAGATTTTAAAGAAAACGAACATATTTTCTTTTATCGTTAATTAAATAACTAACAGAGTCACTAAAAGAGTTAAAAGATTACGCATATCTTTATTAAATATTATTAATTTTCAGAATTAAAACGCGAACATTAAAAGATCTCGACGCTTAACTAAAGAAAAGAAGAATGAGCTATGTGATTACGTGATTAGCTTAAGAGAAAATCGCGACAAGAAAGTCGTGCAGTATATAGCTAAGCTGAAGCTCGACATATTAAATTCTTTTTTTAAGTAAATTATGTACGATAAAGAATATTACAGAAGAAAGCACGATTAAAAGACTTTATTAAACACATTCATAAAGATTAAACGTTATCGCTGAGCTTAAAAATATAAGCATTTTAATTTTAAACGACGTATCGTATTTATAAATAAAGTTAGTATACGAAAAGAAGAACGACGAGACTTTTTACGATCATGAGTTAAATTAAATAAGAAATTTCATACAGACGTGATCGAAACTAAGTAATTAACGTACTTAAATAAATAATTTTAAAACTCTTTTACATACGATGCGAAAGATTTTTATCATATATTTTATATAAAAACAGAAAAGAAAAAATACGAAATTAAAACTGAGCTAGTTATTAAGAACATGACTAAAAGATCGAATAAAACGATCATCTTTCTCGTTACTTAAGCTCTTTAAGAGCTAAAATTTCAGAAAATTAAAAAGAAGCGAAAAGAAAAAGCTTCTCAGATGAAGAATTATCTGAAAAAGAAAATAAAGACGCGAGAAAATTAATTTAGCGAAGATATAAATTAATATAAATATCGACAGATATTAAAAACAAAGCTTCTTTCTTTTATAAAGAAGCTGAATGTATTTAAACGAGATTCTTTAATTATAAAAGACGCAGTAGCTTTACATAATAATAAATGAAACAAGAAGTTATACGATTAATAAGACCTGCATAAGCTCATGAATTAATCATCTCGTTTACTCGATTTAAATTTAATAAAACAAATTTAATAATGATGTCGTCGATAAATTAACAAGCAAAAGAAAATTTCTTTAAATAAAGAGAATATGAATGCATTATAAGTAGCTGCATGAAACGTACTTTTTGTTAAGCTAATAAATAACTGAATTAAGCGTATATTAAAAGTCATTAAGTTAATCATTAAGCAGAAAGATAATAATGATTTCATGTTTAAAGTTAAACAGTTTATTTCTCGAATTTAAATAAGACGTCTTTAATAATTAGTGTAATGATAGCAAGCGTTAGCTTAACGTTAACGCTCATTAAAAACAAGATTAAATGACTTATCAGATGATTTAGAATCGCTTAATAAGTTAACGTTTCTTATAACGTATTAAGAATGATTTATTACGATTAAATAGCGAAGTGTTAACGATGAAGTCATTAAGAATATTAAATAAGCTGAAGCTCATTTTCTTAATGTTCTTCAGCGATTAGTTTTATATATCAGTATTATAATAACTGAATATAATTATAACAAATTTATTATGTCTCACGTCTTTTATATTTAAACGCGCTAGCGAAGAGCTGACAGAATCGATCTTACAGTTTTAATCGCTTTACTTTTAAGAAAAGACTTAAGATATAATATAGCTATAACAGTCTCTAGATCACATATCGATTATGATAATGACAGCGACTTTAAAAAGCTTAACATTAAAGCTTAGAATATCTTAAAATCATTAAAACGATCTTAAGCAGACTCATTATCAGCTCGTGTAATTAATGATGATAAAAAGTAAAGTTCGAAAAATACTTTACGTAATGAATTCGTAAATTAAATATTAATTAAAACGCAAGCGAAAGTTAATTATTTACGTGCTTTACGACGAATCGCAGAATTAAAGATTAAAGCTCGTAAGTTACGATTAATATTGCTTATTGCGCACGCTGACGAAGCACGAGCGAAATCTTAAAATCGATTAATTTCATCTGTTAACGATGATTCAGCGACTAAATAATTATCTGTTAATTTTAATGTATCTGTCGTATTAAAAGCAATAATGCTCGAATTACAGTAATTAGTTTAAGCTTAAATAAAAGCGCAAGTATTAATTAAACTGACGTAATAATCGCGCACGACGAAAATCATTAAGTTAAAGACGATGCGTTTTTATAAAGATCACAGTAAAGGCGAGCATGAAAAATGATTTTAAAAAGTAAAAATTAAGTTTTAATTAAGCTCGAATTACTTTTTTAACGATGTAATAAAAATTCTTTAATACATGCAGTTCATAATGAAAGATTTCATGAATTAATAATTTCATGAGATAAACGTAAACGTTAAGGCGACGAATTATACTTTTACGAAATTTCGTTAATTTTTACTTAATTTAATAATCGATTCAGTTAATTTAAAGCTTAAAGCTCATTAAAGATTCGAGAAAATAAAACAAAGATCAGAACAAAGTGTAACTAGCTTTAAGTCGTATTTAAAAGATATTAAAGCTCATTTACTCGAAACATCGTCGACGCAGAGAATTAACAGTTTTTTTACTAAACTTTTTTCGAAACTGCGTTAAAAGATTTTTATTACTGACGATATAATGTTAAAAAATAAAAAAAAGTTTTTAATAAAAGTAATAATGCTGAAAAATATTAAATCGCGTAAGCGTAACTACGACGTTTCGAATTCTGCTGCTTAAAATAATTAACGTAAATTAAAGAATTAAGGATTCTTTTTTAATAAAGAAAATCGAAACTCACGAAGAAGTGATTAATTTAATGAAAATTTAAAGTCGCAAGCGAGTAACAAGCGCCTGTTTAAATTAATTAATTCAGATAATAAAGTTAATTACTGTTATAACTGCGATAAAAAAAGACACTGAAAAAAGAATTATTTTAAAAAGAATAAGTGAAACACAGTTACGACGATGACTAATGTTTTTAATAAGAATTTAAAAAATGATTAGGCTTCGCTAACGCGTAAGCGAAGTAAGAAAGATTAGTAAAGACGCGTGACTTAATTATTATTAAGAATTAAGTTAAACTTTTAAACGAAAAGCGTTTATTATTCGAGCTCGTTAACTCGAAAGCAAAGCTAAATTTAATTAATTAAGTTTACGTGATACAGTAAAAGTTACAATTAATAAAACGCGTCGTCTTGTCGCTATCGAAATTTCTTAATAATTAAAATCGTTATTATTACGACGTTTATGAGTTCACATATAATATAATTAACTTTTAAGAGCAACATCGAAAATGTATTACTCTTTTTTACGCTGTAAATTACGTCGAGCTCGATATTATTTTTAATATGTTAATATTAATTAATCAGAAAATTCTTATAAATTCGTAAACGACAAGTTAACGCTTTAAGATAAAATTTAAAAATCTTAAAGTATTAACATCTTAAAAGTTTTTAAAAAGTCTTTTCGAGCAAAGCGAAATCTTTGCAGTTATTTACGCTAACGTCATAAAGACGTCGAGCAAATAAATTACATCATTTAAAGTTTTAAAGAAATTAATGAATTTTAAAAATGTCTGCGATGTGAAAAAGATTAATATTTTATTAAAGTAAAACAAGAGCGATTATGTTATTAATTTAATAGAAAGCGCGAAGTCGTCATTCATGTCTTTATATAATTTATTATAAACAAAGTTAACGAAGCTTCGACGCTATCTTAAAGATGCTTTAATAAAAGATTAAATTAAGCATTTCGTCTCGTTAGCAGAAGTCTTTATACTTTTTATATTTAAAAAGAATAATGAGTTACGATTATGTATTAATTATCGAGATTTAAATGCGATTACGATTAAGAATCGTTATTCATTATCTTTAATCATTAAGACGCTGAATCGATTAAACGAATCTAAATATTTTATTAAGCTGAATCTTAAGAACGTTTATCATCGTATAC
>JAABUO010005546.1_pt1 | contig 14640 bp, 14 predicted proteins | sample 5559291 | NCBI WGS metagenome assembly JAABUO01 (sample SAMN10711878, study PRJNA513372) | rock metagenome | isolation source: Antarctica rocks | place: Antarctica: Victoria Land, Finger Mt sud | reverse complement strand
CAGGGTCTGTTGTATGAAGGGCTAGCATGTTGTTTGGCAACACCCATTTTGGTATGCGTTTGTGGTGAACACCCAGGTTTCCTAAGGTTGCGGCTGTGCCTACGTCTGCAATAATTAGAAAGCTTCCTTTTCTGCCTTTGTTGATTGCATTGATAATGATCCTGTGGGCCTCGTCGTGTCTTTAAATCATCATTTTCCTCATTTCAGGGTGTGCACAACCTCCGAGAATGTGGCTCCCAGAGTCTGGTTGGCCGCACAGTGGGCAGAGGTTGTCTATAGCAACAGGTCCACCACGCATATATGGCATCTTCCATAGATAGGCTTTGCCCTTGTGCCAAAGCTGTCCAGTTTTCGCTTTGTTGGTGTTTCTCAGCATTGCATCTGGGACTTTGCCTTCTTCTTCCCAGTACCCGTTACTAATGTTTGCGGCCATATGCTGCGCAGTGTCGCGCCATGCTCGGAAGTATATGGTGTCTTGATTGGACTGTCCCAGGTGCTTGTTGCGGTGAATGGCTGTCTTGAGAGCATCCCCCAAATCCGACAAGTATGGGGCTCCGTTTACCTCGCCGTTTTCGTCATATACGGACTTTGTCACCCAGACCATATCTCCGAACGGCTCAATGTACTCTCCGCTCATATCTACGTCCCATTCTCTGGTGGCTTCCACGGCCAGAGCGTCTGCAATCTCATTTCCTCGTATCTGGATATGCGACTTTACCTTGCTATGTGGGATACACATGTGCAGCCCTATGTCATGCTCTACATCAGTCATTGTGCACAACAGAAAGGTACCTCCAGACCACTGTTCTAAGTTGCTGCTGCAGAAGACAACATCATGCATAGAGGCGCATGTAAGGAATCTGTGTAATTGCACCTTGATCCTAAAATTCCTTTCCAGCATGCCAGGCTACGACAAGCTACAATTTGACTGACAGTCAGCACATGAAGCAGCCTGCTGTGACCACACTTGCAAGCATCAGCACAAGTTGACTATGACCTAGAAGCGCGCTCCATTTACCAACGTCTGCTAATTAGCAAACATCGTCAAAATCCATTCCAAAAGCGTTCAGGCAGCAGCTCATGACTTGCCCAAGGCAACATCAGCTCATGTCTGCGCCAGTTGTCCTCAGGAACAATTCTGACAACACATTCACCTGCTGCAATGCCATTTCTGCATGCAAGAAGCTGATTCAGCTGCAAGCACCTTTGCATGGACCTAGCATCCAAGACAGCCACATCCCAATTGATGTGCAGCTGCTGCAGATGGCAAAGCGCATCTGCAATAGCAACAAGATCGACATGTAAGTCTGACAGCCAATGCAAATCAGTTGCCATGCAGAAAAGACGCTGGAGGTGCGTAGCCTCCTTCAACAAACAAGGCCTAAGATCATTGTCCGCTAATTCCAGTTCTCTCAGGTTGCACAAGAAAGGGCCGTTGGGCAAATCTTGTTGATCAACGCCGTACAGAGAGAGGGACGTAAACTGCGTGCAGCTGATCAGCTCAGGTGGTGCTTCTTGGAAGCCATTGTGCAGGGCAAGCCTCTTCAACTGTGGCAGCTGTCCCAGGTCTGGCAAATCCAGACCGCCATCATTTGCTTCTGCATTGCTGACTTGTAATGTACTCAGGTGAGATAGATGCAACAGCTCGTCTGGAAGCTTTGTCACTTGACAGTGAACAAGGTGCAGTTCTTCCAGCTTAGAGAGCAACGAAACACCCCTGGATAGTTCCCCAATCCCAGGCATCAGATTTGTGATGTGCACCACCCTCAGAGCTGGCAGCATTGCAAGCTGCCCTGGAAATGCGTTCTGCACTTGATTTGAGGTGGTATGTAAGGGGCGCTCGCCATTGCCCTTGACGACAACGACCTCAAGCTCTCTGAGGCTGCCTAAAGTGTCCAGGTGGCCCTGTTGTAGAATGCCGATGTACAAATACACTTGCTTGAGATGAGAACAAAGCTGTAAGGCACAGAAGCTGCCAATTGTATGGGTCCCAGGGTTGCGATTCACTCTGAACCTGTCTGATAGCCTGGCTGGCAAGGAAGCTACTTGCTTTATCGCAGGCAGCTTCGTCAACATCGCATTGACAATCTGTTCTGCTTCCTTTGCATCTGTCGAGAACTTGGCTGTGGTGGTAGACGAGCATCGACAACTTGCCCAGGCCAGGAGCGACCACAACTTGTCCGGCAGCCTGACCTCTGCAGTGTCGATGTCAACGCTGTCCCAGGCGCGGCTGGCCTGACGAAGCGCTAGCGCCCATTTCTTGCATACGAGTGGTGCTACCTTAGCCCTGCACTCGAGGCACTCCATGACAGGCGGGTAAAGTAACAGCGCTTCTTTGGGTCGCAGAGATCCATACCTGTCCTTGAAAGGGACGTGCTGCAGCACACATTGCAGCACTTCCTCCGGCAGGGTGTCCAAGCTCGGCGCCTTTGTGTCCATGAATCTTTGACTGTTTCGCGATACCGCCTTATCAGCTGTCTCGTTGTGACGCAAAGTCATCCTGGCAGCACGCACGCACGTACCTACGCACACACATCTGGACATGAATGAAAATGCTCACGGCGTGAAATCGCGATTGAGTTGCGTTCAGCGTCATACCTTATCTAGCTCGTTTAGCTATTTTGCAGGGGCCGAAGTCGCGCAGCAGCCTATTAGTCCGAGACTTCCGCCTAGCCCATCCGCTATGAACGCCTTAGCAATGCAGTCGACGCTCACTCCCAGGTAACCTTTCGAACGCCCGATCTATGTACTGCACCCCCAAGTCGCCGTACGTATATCCGGTTTCTTGCCGGTCTTACAACTTTGCAGGAGCCTATATAGAACAACATGTCTCGTCTTCGGTACTGATTGTACCGACACGTCTGCAGGTTTGCCGTCGCTGACAAGGCCGCACGACCAACAGGTGAGAGACGTTTCGTGGGAGTCTGCGGGTCTGCTCTCGCTCTGAACCCGTCGTCCCTTCTGCTGCTAACATTCCGTGCTGTGATGTAGGCTCAAGGTGGTAAGTTTCAGGGATACAGCAGCACGTGTCCGGACAATTTTGTTCTCGTCTATGATCTTCTGCAGCCACGCTGTATCGAGTCAAGGCGAAGCACCTGCCCTGCTGCTTTGCACCACTTGCAAAGGCCTGCAGGGCAAAACCACTGCACGCAACTTACTCGTGTATATGACTCTGCAGTGCTAGAACATCTGTCATTGTAAGGGCAACCTCACAAGAAACACGCCGTCAGGTCAGCTACACATTACATTCAGCCACTTTGTTTGCAGCATAGAGCTCATGGCATCAGCAAATCATGGCTCGAATCTTGACTCGTCGAAAGGTTGATTATTCAATTGGTTCAGCCTGCTGTTTGACAGTCAGTCAGAGCCAAGGCTCCTGTCTGCTCTGCAGGTGCTCAGTGGGCTTGTGGCCGGAGTGGTCAGCTTGACAGCTCTGAAAGCTGGTGCTGTTGACTTGCAAGATGAGCGTGATGTGCGACAGAGGGGCTTTGACATCATATATGAGGCACGTGACCTAGACCTAGATCAGAGCACCAGGGATGGTCTGACACAGTACAGAAAGAACATTGACAGCACCAAGGCACGCATCAAGGAGGCCGAACGCATTCTTGACAACAACTTGGACCCTCTTATTCAGAAGAAGTACTGGTATGTGACGTCTGCTGTACTGCAACCATGTCCTGGCCTTTGCTGCAGCTGTAAACAGAGTGACTGTGCATACATGCACACATTCTCTATAAAGGTTGCAAAGACATGTGGCCTGATCAGGAAGCCTGACATCCTGCAGAGAATGCTCATCCAAAGCACTCGTGACTAAAGCATGCCTTAAGCTGGACATCTAGGGTCAAGCTGCTGCCAGCATGCTTTAATGTGTTTGGCACATGTCAATGCCTGTGTACTGCACTTGCAAGATGGTGGCAAAATCTGCTCCAGCTGTTTTACTGTGACGAGCTCGGACATCACTGCTGGTTCACTTGAGCAGGACTCAGGCGCGCGAGGAGCTGCGAAATCAGGTGGGCAACCTCAGGTTTGACCTCAACACCCTCATTGAGAGCAGTTCAAAGAGCAAGGCTGACAAGAAGCAAGCCCAGAGCCTAAAGAAGGACTTCCTGATCAAGGTATGCAGACATGCAACTTGCGTTTGCCTCTCAATACATGCAGGAGTTCATCGTTGTCCAAGTAGCCTCTGCAGGAGTATCCTTTTGGCTTAGGCTTGCTTTGCTGCAGGTTGAGGAGTTTGACTACTTCATCAGGAAGAAGGACCAGAGCAAGGCTGCCCCCCAGCTTGCAGAGGTCAAGTCTGCTTTGGATGCTGTGCGGGGTGCTCTACCAGTTTAGGTCAAGTCCAAGTCAAGCTTCAAATGGGTTGTGGAGTTGGACCGTACCACTGCAAATCATGCCGTCCCCCTGTGCCACGTTAGCTCAGCAATGATATGTGTAGAAGCATTGTTTTGCACTGCTATTCATGCCTGTTCTGATGGGTTGCAGCAAACACAATTGTGTTTGTTGCAATTGCACATTTTTTGACCATGCAAATATATTGAGAAGAATTCAGTGCTTTGCTTTCATCTGCAGCGCTCTCATAGTGTAACTACTGTTGATGCCAGACGTCCCACGCATGCTGTTAACATGTACCTGAAAGAATGCCTGGCAAGCCTGTGCAAGCACACTGCACAGGGGCAGGCTGCCTCACAGGAGCGCTAGTAGTTTTGCTGAAATGTTGTGGTGCAGTGTCACGGCGAGAAGGGTCAAATAAGTGTAAAATCTCTCGATAGGCTCTAGTGGTTCAAGCAGCTCTTTTTAAAGTTCAACCCCTTTTAGAACAAGATATGGTAGGTCGCTCAAAAGGCATGCTCCGAAATTCGCACTATGTTGCATCCGTATAAGCAAAAATAAAATCCACACAAAGTGTTTTCAGTACATCAACACAACGCTCAAAATTGTGTGCCAGTGGTGAAACGAGACGCTCTAGATGACTTGACAGGCCAAATCTAGCAAGCACAAAAGAATTCAGCCTTGACTAGCTAGATTTGAAAACCAAAAGCCTCATTTTGTGGCTACATACTTCCGTCTAGCAGGCACAGATATGAGCTCTGCGCCGAGGTCATCCAAGGTAGGTGCAACAAATCCCAACTTTTCAAACAAGGGAGTTTGCAACACAATTGGCATCACACATGCAGTCAGACTGCCACCATACACACAACCAGTGTCGAGCCCTGTAGCATACTGGTACTGCTGGAGCTTTCGCTTAGCATCATGACCAAAAATGATGTGGTCTGGGCCTCTCCATTTAGATGCCCATGGTACCCCACGAGTCAGAGGGCAGGAAGTGTATTGTGTGCTGTCCTGCTCTTCTGATTGGCTTGCAGATGGTGCCGTGTCAACATTCCGCATCTGTAAAGCACAAAGTTTTCTCAATTGCTTCTGTACTCAAGTTTGGCAGCATGATGCACCAGTGTCACATACATTTGTGTATGTGACTCATGCCAATATTTGATGTCAGTGCAGCAGTAGTGGCTGTTACAAGCATGTGTGTGAGTTACACTGCATCAAACTGCTCATTCTAACACTCTGCAGACTCAGACACTACAATCAGCAGTTCTTCTTTCTACGCATCATCAGCATACTGTTATAGGCCTGTCTCAAAAGGAATGCCAATGCAATCCTTCAATGGCGCCTGTCGTGCATGTTGGCAGTCTGTGCCGTGACATCTCAGCACATTGGAAAAGAATGCAATACTGACTCAATACCATATGAGGCTGAGGCACTATATTCTTCTGTTGTTTAATGTATTGGTATTGCATGCATTTGTGTTGCGTTGTAAGGTATGTTTTGTCTTGTCAAGCATGCATGCAATGGTCTCACCATGTATATGTCCAGCCAGTCCTGCATTAGCTTTGGTCTGTTGGGAACCATGCCAGCGTGCACAATGAGCAAACCATGGCTGGGGATGGCATAGGTGAACGGCAGCTCAGCTAGGAATGCTGCTTCATCTGGTTTCAAAGCTTCAACCCACTGCTCTGAAGACGGCACATCCTGCCATGGTATCCAAGACACCTCAGATCAGAACACTCACATTGGTCTGTCTCACAGTGTGATGCAGCATGTGCTGAGGTTATGTCAGACTTTTGGCTCACTAAGGACTGCTAAGGTCGGTTGTCTGCTTCGTCCGGGCGACAGCACAGTCACTTGGCGCAGCGAAAGACGATTCAGATCTTGTTGCAACACTGGGCAAGGTTTCATGCATCATGATGCAAGCTCAGAAGCTTGGGGGGAAGAAGAGGCAGCAGATGCAGCAACAGCAGTTACTTGCATGCAAAAGGCGGTCGCAGCTTGCCAACACAGCCAAGCTTTGTCCTTTCTCACATAAGCAGCCCATGATGTCAACCTCCAGTGTTGTATGTACCTGAAATGACCTATCAGGCAAATGCCCTTTTCTGTATGCAGCTAGCGCTTTGTCATCATGATTGCCTCGGACCACACAGGCTCCTGTTCTCATTGCTATTTGAATAACCTGCAATAGTGTCAGAGAATGCTCTCATGCCTGAAGGAAGTTGACAAGCTGAGGCACTGTTGCAACATACTGAAGTAGGAAAGGTTGAAGCAAGAAAGGTCTGGAAAGGGGAACTGCGCACTACCTGCAATGCCATACCTGAGGACTGTTTGGGCCTTTGTTGACCAGATCACCAACAAAGACCAGCTTATCACGACCTTGATCATACTGAACCTTCACCAGGAGCTCTGCTAGCTCTACCGCACAGCCATGCACGTCGCCAATCACAATCAACCGGCCAGTTTGACTGGGGTAAAACCTCAACACTTTGTGCCAAATGTGCGGTGCAGGGTTTCCTGTACAACAGAAATACCTTTAGAGGGCACCTGCTTGGCTGCATTGAGACCACCCGTCCTACTGTACCTGATGGGGTATAGCCCTTGATAGCATGTAAAGCGCTGGATTTTAGTTGTGCAAGCAGACTTAGCACAACGCCCATGCGTTTTGGTGCAGCCAACGGCGTACAGGCTGAACCCGAATGTGGTAGCAACTCATATGGCTTTCTACCTCCAGATTTACGTGTCAAAAAGGACCTGCAGACACCGCTGTGGGTTAGTATCAGTGATCTCACGGGCGTGCAAGCGACGGCAGCAGATCTCGTCACGGCGAGTATTCACACCTCGGTACTTGCGTATATGCATGCGGGTTGCGAACTGACATAGCATGACAGAACGTCCGACTGCTGTCTCCTTTCGCCAGTCATGCTTTGCTATGACATCGGTCAACGCCGTTGACCCTCACAAGGTGCTCAAGTCTTTGAGAGGTGACATTCTGGCGCCTCTCATCTAAGTACCTGCCTGCGCAATGCACAGTGTCCGCTTGCACCCTCAGGCTTCAGACGTGGTACTCAACATTTAGATGGGTGCAAGGACTCAGTTACACTGTAGTATCAGCCCGGAACAGCTGGCTGAGTGTTATACTGTAAACATGGAAACCATGTCAATGGCTTCCCATCAGCTGCTCCATTGTCCAACATAGCAAGCCCCTCCTTCAGCAGTGCTGACAGCGTTTCTGAAGCCCTAGTTTCACTCCACCTCAAAGAGTGCATTAGCTCCTCCTGTGATGTGTAACCCTTGCTGTGTGCAAGGTTCAGCGCTGCATTCTTGTCTTGGTTCAGTTCGCCAGGTACCGATTGCACCAGGCTTTTGTTGCCTAACTTCACTAGGCGGAAGCCGCTCCCAAGGGTTTTGAGCTTTCCAATGGCTCGAGTGATGTCATCTTCAGATACGGGATCAGCTGCGGCACCTCTGCGCCGCTGCAGATGCACAGTAACATGTCAGCCGAGCCAAAAGGTCTGCAAAAATGATTGTCATCTTGCAGGCAGCAAATGATCAAATGGCAGTTTTGAGTCATGTGCAACACAAAGTAGAGTCCCTGTTGTCATAGTGTCACAGAGCAAGCTTGCAGCCCATACCTGCTTGTTGGTTTGCTCTTGCACTCAGCTGTGAAGCTACTCACACTGCACAGGCACTCCAGGCAACTTGCCGAACTTGCAGATGGTAGGGTTGCTTGCCTGAACAGCACTTCTCAATGACCCAAGCTCCATGAAGCCTCCATTGTATGCTCGAGTCGCCAAGCAAGCCTCAACAATCTGCACCCCCAGCTCATAGTAGAAGTCACCAAACCCCAGCAGCTGTGCCCACATACCCTTGTTGGAGGCCAAAGGGTCAACACCCACATTTGCACACATGGTGTGGAACTGAGCTCGAAACACTGGATCTTGTCGAATGTCACTCCTGCACAATGAAGTTCCCCTTACAATGTGATGCAACAATATGAAAACCAATGTTTTGTGATTTGCATTGTCAGTGCTTGGCAGTAGCACAGCACAATGGACCGAATTGCAGAGGCCTGAGCATGACCAGCATGCACTGCTAGCGTACCTGTGTTTAATGGCAAACTCCTCCAAGCTTTTCTTGAAAATCTCCATCTGGGACTTCATATGCTCCAGCTTTGTCTGCTGTACATGTTCTCCCAACACTTTGTACTGGTCCTATAGACGAAAGGCTGGTCAATGCATTGCTGAGGTTGTAGTCAGAGCACTGCTTGCTGGGTGCGCACCCGGGTCTGGGCCCCTTTCTGTAGTCCCTGAATTCCAGGCCTTCGCCTCATGTTTGCTCAGTCAGTGACTATAATGTACGCATAAATGCATCATTGCGTTCTGATCTCACTTTCAGCACCACGTTGCGACCGTGTGGTGCTTGCGCAGCTGCAATCAGAACATACGGCAGACCAGTCTGGCGTGTAAGTTTGAGCAGTGGTTTCGGCGACAAGGGAGATCATAACGCGCAAACCCGATTTTCGTTGACCGAGCGTCTGATCGAGCGTTACGGCTTCCTCAGTGGAAGAAGTGGTGAAGTGATCAATGCGGGCACTGCTGTATCAAAACTCGTGCATGCTGAGTTGACATCATCTGGATTGAGACTTGCTTTGGGTACCGCTATCGCTGACAACTGACGTTCAAGCGGCACGCAAACTCGCATGCGTTGCATGTCCTGGACGGCCTGGTCTTCGCTGCACCGGCCTGCCTGCGCTTGTTCACATCAACCAAGCCTGAGCAAGCGATCGCCTTTTGCAGCTGGCCATGTGAAGGAGGTCACACATCGAAAAGTCCAGCATCACAGCCACGTGTGTGCGAATAGCAGAAGGCGTACAGAGGTGCAGGCAGGGAGCACAGCACCAGCCAAATCCAGACCAGGCAAGGCTTCGTCAAGGAAGAAGGCAAGCGTTGTCGGCTCACCACAGGTGGATTTTCAGCTCAAGAGGAACCTCCTGGACAAGTTTGCCAACTGTCGTTCACACAGGCGGAAAAGTGGAGATTGTTCAAGGTTAAGTTGCCCATTGAGGACGACCCTGGCAAGGACACGCATGAAACCAGTGTAGCTCTCTGCAGTGCTGTAGCCTTCAAGCTGAAGTGCAAGGTGAAGCCTCCCAAGTTTGCTCATGCTGCATTGCCATTAACTTTCACTTGTAAACTTGTGGACATGCTCACTGCGTGCTGCCACTCATCATTGCAGATAGAGACAGCCCCTTGTTAGTAACATGATTGCTGTTGGCATACTAAGCTTGCTTACACATCATGTCCCCTACACCAGCATCTAAGGACCATGCATGTGACCGGTGCCAGGTGCCTGTTAAGACTGGTTAACTATGAGCAGTGTTCAGATAAGCTATTCATGCAAACATGCCAGCAGAGCCATAGCTGCTGTCTTTCCTTGACATCATCCTGCAGCCCTCCAAAACAAAGACTGAAAATGCATCCCATGGGTCTCAAGACATAGTGTGTGTGGTATGGTGTAATTCAATGCACTCTTATATGTGAATGCCTGATTACAGTGTATGATTGTCAATCATGGGGCGTTTGCAATCAGAGTGGTATCTCACAAGGCCTGAAGCAAGTATACAGGGCAGACTGACATTCAGGAAGTACGGTGTGTTACATGCATGCTGAACATCTATGTGCATAATGTGTTTGTTGCAGGGCCTACCGTTGCCCTTGGAAGCTGTGAGTGTCATCAGGAAGTCGTTTGATGCTAGAGCCAAGCACAGAGGTTTTGCCTATGTGGTGGACATAGACCCAGAAGCTGCAAGGGCTGCTGGAGCATGCCCTCGCTTTAAGTCAGGCCAACTTGAGAGGTGACATGAGCTCTTCATCGCACCCGCCCAATAACTCATTGCTGCATGAAGGAAGCTTCGCGATATCCAAACAGCTGACTTGCAGCATTTCTGCCCCCCTGCCCCCTTTCCCCCAACCATAAGCCACACAACAAGCCCACCGTATGCGATCTGCCTCAGCATCACCCAGTTGCAGGTCCATGTTGGCTTGTTTCTCTTCCTGTTTGCGCAGTGTGGTAGGTTTGCTGAATGTGTAACATCATACCATCCTCGTCCACATTGGATGAGAGGCAGTCTTGCTGTGTGTGCATCACAGGCTTCCTCATGAGGCTGCACCTGCCATTCCTCAAATCCCAAGGAAGGCTCCAGCAATGGGCAGGCACAAGCAGGACCCCATTGTCGTTGTTGGCAGGTGAGTTCCTGCTTCATGAAGCTGATAGCGTTCTGCTGTTTTTGCAGTCTTGATGAATTGCCTCTCGCTGAATCGCCTGTTCAACCCCATGAACCACACTGGTTGCATGAGACATTGCCTGTTTGAAGATGCTGACACTATGCTGCCGAGGTGGTGCGTCACTCATGCATGCCCTCTTTGAAGCAACACACAGAGGGCCATCTCAACTCAAGCATCTGGCCTGCGTAGCAACTAAAGACAGCAGACCCCCCATCTGAGGACCCGCAGAAAAGGCACACTCTTGCAGCACATGGTTGAGACAGCGCTTGCAAGTAGCAAAAACAGCAGATGCCATGTCATGCACCACCCACGATAGATACAGCAACCAAGTATGCACTGCACTCAATCCCCCAGTAAATTAGTCAAAACGGCGCGAGGTGAGATAGGTTGTTGATGCAGTGGACCAGCAGGATTGTTTGCTGCACTGGAGCTGGCTCAGGCCAACCTTCCTGTTGTCATACTAGAGCGAGGGCAACCTGTTGAGTCCAGAGGCAGGGACATTGGTGCTCTCATCGTCCGCCGCATGCTCAATCCTGACTCCAACCTCTGCTATGGTGAGCGCCACTGCTGCTGATGTTCATGCACTGGTTGTTTTGATCATTGATCATTTCTTCCTTCGTTTCTTCATTCATTTGCTCATTAGTCCGACCGTCCATCAGTTCATGCATTCATCCATCCATCCATCCATCCATCCATCCATCCATCCATCCATCCATCCATCCATCCATCCATCCATCCATCCATCCACCCACCCATCCATCCACCCACCCACCCACTCATTCATTCATTCATTCATTCATTCATTCATTCATTCATTCATTCATTCATTCATTCATCAACATTGTCCAGAATCTTGGGGTTAACAGTGAACACTTAGTAAGGGTGGCATGACAAAGTCATCTGGAAGATGTGCAGACGCCGTACCACACCTATCTTTCTGACACGTGGCATTTCCTGCTCATGTGGCCTGCAGCAAGTGAAGCTTCAAGTATACAAAGCCACACTGCCTGTGCTTGGCCGTGCTGTGCGTCCTGAGACAACACAACCATCAGTAGTAGCACAGTTAGCACGCGTCAAGCTCTTAATGCTGTTTGCAGGTGAGGGAGGTGCAGGCACCTGGAGTGATGGCAAACTGACGACCAAGGTGGGGCGCAACAGTGACCCTGTGCGGCGCGTGCTGCACACACTCTACACATTTGGAGCCCCACAGGTGCAATGACACATCACCCCTTGCAAAGCTGTCATCGCTGTACCTATTGCATTATGGGCCTTGTTGCTGTTCCTTGATCCTTGATCCTTGTATTCTGACAGCACATGCAGCTGGAGTGCTGAACAAGAGACAGTGCCATTACGCTACATACACACATGGTGCACAAAGAATACATCATGCTGCATGTGTATAACAAGCATGGCGTGCATGCAAACTACATCATGCTGCATGTATGTACACATGTGTAGACATGCTCATGCAGGATCTGAGTGTAGACTCACCTCTGCTGAGCCTGATGGAAGAGCAGCACATGAGCACCATCCGCACAACAGGCACATGTGGTTGCATGATGGCTGTATGTTACCAGCATGGACCTCCCATGTGTGCATAACATAAATCCTGAATTTGGCCTTGTATCATCAATCTGGGCCTTCCTTGTGTGCATGTCCTGACTTCTAAATGGGAAATGGACAGCCACATTTGATCATCATGGGCCTTCTGTCTGTGCAAATCTTGAATCTCACATGGGAGATCATTTCATCAACATGGGTCTGCCATGCGTGCCAACACAGCAGCAACACAGTTGTGATCTGTTGAGTGTCAACCAACAGTGGTGTAGGCGTCCTACGCATGGTCCCAGATCAGCCACCTGGTGAAAGATGGGCCTTGCATGTCTTGCAGGATCCTGACCGCAGGCAGGCCACATATGGACAAACACACTCAACGCTGGTCAATTGTATGTTGCAGAACATTCTGGTGGCAGGCAAGCCACACTTGGGCACAGACCGGCTGATCAAGATCCTGCAGGCCTTCAGAAAACACCTCATGGCCCTGGGTGTTCAGATCCATTTTGCTTCCTGTGTCACCGACCTTGTGGTCGAACACGACAAAGCTGTGGGTGTGAAGCTTAGAGGTCAGCAGCTCACCAAACATGTATCATTCCTGCTTTCTGTGAGCATGGCATCAAACACAGCCCTCAGCCTGTTTGCCCTAGGTTTGCTGCAAGCCGCTACAAAATTTGAGCGATGTATGGTCATCGTCGAGTGCAGCTGAATTGCACGCTGAGTCCTGAGTCCTGAGTCTGAGTCTGAGTCTGAATCTGCAACTGAACTTGAGTTTGAGGCTGAGGCCGAGAAGTCTGAGGCTAAGTCTGAGTCTTGCATGCTCAGTTGAGTCTTGCGTGCAGGGGGTGAAGTCATCCCAGCCTCAAAGGTGGTGCTGGCAGTAGGTCATAGCTCAAGAACCATGTATGAAACCCTAGCTGCTAGGGGTATTGCCCTCAGCCCTAAGCCCTTCGCTCTGGGCCTGCGAGTTGAGCACCCACAAGCTCTGATTGACAACATCCAATATGGTCAGGAATATGCAGCAGGTGTGCCCTCTTGGCATGACCATGTGCAGCAGTGATACCTACCCAGCTTCAGCAAATGCATCAATATGCCACGCTGCTACCTACCCATTTTCAGTAAATGCATTCAGGTGCCATGCTGCTAACTACTCAGCTACAGCAAATGGATCAGTGTGTCATGCTGTGCTCAGCTTGAGTGCTGCCTGCTGGGGACTATATGGACACACAAGTAAGCACACCTGGCAAGCCCTCCATCTCTGAGCTAGGCAAGCGCTACAGCGCCCGTCTGACCAAATGTCTCACTTACCTTCTCAGCACAGCCCACCAGAGCCCTGGTCTGACCATCTGCTGTAAGCACACTGCTGGACAAATTGCATGCAGTGGTCAGAAACTGAAATAAACAGTCAACGACAACCCAACGTGCCATACTGGTCAAGTGCTGTAACACGTAACAATTGAAACATGTTTGCAACGCAGTAGTCAGGTAACGAGATGCATTAACGAGTGAATGGTAGACAACATGTGCTGTAATCCCTAATACATCTGTTGGGTTCAGTAGCTGCTAGTCCATGCCACCAATCTGCTGCTGGTGAAAGAGACCTTTTAATTCGATGCATGAATGATGCTGGGCGACGCTCCTGATCTGCTGCAGGTGAAATGAGCACACCTTTGAATGCCATGCGTGGATGATGCACTTGTTTGATTCAGCGTGGAGCACCAGCTGCTACTTAACGCGTTTGAGATGAGCACACCTTGACATGCAGCACATGAATGATGCAGAGGTTCAAAGGGGCAAAGGACGCGTGCCTGTCGCTGACTACTCCCTCACAGCTCAAGCTCTCCCAGACTATGCTGAGGTGTCATCACAGACAGCCATGCATGCTGCTGCCACCCACTCCCCTGCCTCCTCTTCATCCCGGCCACAAAGTGAAGACGAGGAACAGGCTGTTCCTGACTATGTCCAGGTGTCGCCACAGACAGCCATGCATGCTGCTGCCACTCAACCTGTTTCCTCTTCTTCTTCACAATCACATGCTGAAGAAGAGGCAGGGTCAGGGCAAGGGAGGTTTCATCACCGAGCTGAGGTTGGAGGTCATGGTCAGAATGCAGAATTGCCAAGCTCTTCTTCGTCAGACTCGGCATCTAGTCAGCAGTTGCATGCCTCCTCTTGCTCCTCTACTTCAGAATATGCACAGCATCAGGACAGACGCCAGTCTGGTGCTGCTGCAAGCTCCACAACTGCTAATGGAAGCAAGCAGAGCGGTCACAATGGCAGTAAGAATGTGAACGCCAGGGAGGGGAGAGGGGTATATTCATTTTGCATGTGTCCTGGGGGTCAAATAGTCCCCACCACCACCAATCCTGAAGAACTGTGCATCAACGGCATGAGCTTCAGGTGTGCTCATTCTGCATATCTTGTTTGCCAGAGCAGACTCGAATTGGCAAAGTTTCTTCCGAATAAGCAG
>JAABUO010005545.1_pt1 | contig 14643 bp, 13 predicted proteins | sample 5559291 | NCBI WGS metagenome assembly JAABUO01 (sample SAMN10711878, study PRJNA513372) | rock metagenome | isolation source: Antarctica rocks | place: Antarctica: Victoria Land, Finger Mt sud | reverse complement strand
GCATCTCAGGCCAGGATGTCTTGTGAGCGACAAGTGGCTCCAAGACCCTGACTAGTAGCTCAGCGCATTCTTGGGAGTTTGTCTCTGAGCGCCACCTTATTCATGGCACCATGACTGATACGCATCCATTCAAAACACTTGAAACTCAAAATATCCGCGTATGCTGCAGGTTACTTTGAGGTGATGTTCACACAGCAGGTGGCCAACTATGACCAGGACCTGGGGGTGACCACCACTGGCCCCATGCAGATGAACTGGCTGCTGCGCTCCCAGGCCTACGCCTGGTACTTCCTGCCCCCCATCACCTCAGTCCTCATCCTCTGGTGGTAAGTCTGTGTCACGTTCATGCTTGGGGCTTATGTTTAGGTTTTGGGTTGAGGGATTAGGCCAACTTCCAGCCCTGACTGTTCCGTGAGTGACTGGCAAGTGTACTCATGGGGTGTTCAAGCAGTAGTGTTTGACATGCCTGCATGATCTCTGTTGACATGGCCCATGAGCAAATGCATATTGTGGCAGCTCCTTGGCAGCATCTTGTGCAGTCTGTGTGCACCCTCAGGCCATGTCTGAAGCTAGCACACCACATAGTGATGTCCATGCTCATGTGAGGCCTGCTGCCTCGCCTGGCTGCAGCTTGCAGAGTGGATGATGAGTGGATCATGCACTGGGCATGGCCAAGAATTTGCAGCTTGCCAATCTAGAATATGTTGTGATGCATCAGACGTGTGCACCGTGGTACAAAGGGATAATGCATGTTGCATGACATGTGCGCAACAGCAAAGGTCTGCTACCCATTTTCATATTGTGCAAGTTGTGTCCAGAACTAGATTCAGCATCGTATTTAACACAATTCCCTTCATGTTGTCTATCCTAGTTTCAGAACTACAATCAGCATTGTACCTGACAGAGTCTCTTTCATGCATTGCCTATCTTGTGGTTAATAGCATATTCATTTGTGCCCACGCGTTCTTTCATATGGCCTATCTTGTCCGCAAGGTTATACTCAGCAATGTGCCAGACACCTGTTCTTTCATGCATTGTCTATCTTGTCTTCAACACTGTACACAGCACAGCACCTTACATGTCCAACATGCAGGTTCCTGAAGGTAATTATAGTTTCCTCTTTCAAAGAGGAGGCAAACGCCCAGAAGAAGAAGATCGGCATCCACAATGACTTGGCTGTGCTCCTAGCAGAGCTGTGTCAGAACCTGGCGGGGGCGCCCAGCAATGCCCTGCTGGTCGACCTGTTCCTCAAGGCTGCCCCAAGCAAGAAGAAGACAAATGTGTGGGCCAGGCTCAGAGGCCAGCAGGAGCAGCTCACTATACAGGTATTTCTTCACCCATTCGTGGAAGAAAATCAACACAATCTGCCTTTCAGCAATCAAGACAGAAGCCCCTGTCAAGCCATGACAGGCTGCAGGCATGACCTGCTGTACAATGCAAGGCACTGTAATCACAGTGCAGACTGCTGCATGCACATGCTCAAGTGCAACAGCACTACAATGTACAGCATGAGCATAGGATGCTGCAGTTGAAGCTCAGCAGTATGCTAAATGATTGCATGCCGTTGCAGTCACGCGAAACTGCTGGTCATGTCTGCATGCCAAATAGAGAGTGAAGCATCAAGGATGTCTGCAAAGACCTATACCACAGTTCAGTGGCTTGTACGCTGCCAAATATGAATTTTAAGTGCTTGCATACCCCCACTCATAGCGACTGCTGACTTGTTCTAGTGGCAGCCAGGCTTGTGAGCTTGTCTAACTCCATGCTTTGATCACCACTGCGGCTGCTGCATTGTTGATGCCCATGAGCCACAAGTCAGCAATCATCATCCGTTTCATTGTCGTTGTCACTGTCATGTGATGAGTGATGGGTAATGGTCTGTACACAGCCATTGTGCGTGTAGGAACGACAAAGGCAGGGCATCATGGGCATCCACATGGACTCCCTCAAGGAGCACCTGGACAAGCAGGACATGCAAAAGCTGCTTGGGGAGATTGTCCACCGCAGAGGTCACCAGCTTGACGGCTCTGCAGTTGATCTGCAGGTGCTTACCAAGGTTGTGCTGTCTAGGTACTTGCTTCTTCTCAGTGCATGCCTAATCAGCTGCCTTGGGCTGAACCCATGCATGACTGATGGCCCATGCCACATGTTCAGAGAAGCCATGCGGGACAAGGCCTGCAGCTGGATAGTGCTTACTTGTGAGCCCTCATAACAAAATACAGTAGATTTGGTAGAACCAGTGGTAAATGAGACCAGTGGTAAATGAGAAGTGAAAGTTGTCAGGCTTTTTTTGTCAGGTCAGCTGTCAGTGAGATAGGAGGCCCAGCAGCTGACTCTGCACTGCTCTCATGCAGCTAAGCGCCAAAGGCTGCATGGGTATCCCATCATTCATATGTTTCATCCATGCAGCATCACGCCAATACCAATGCATGTCCAGGTGTGCTTTGTTGCTGCCAGTGACACTGCAGTGCCTCACAAAGTCACCCTGCACAGTCTTGCCAAAGTGAGACTTGATATGTTCCTGCCCGGTGAAGGTTTGGAGGCTTGCTGCATGACTGGCCAGACAGCTACTTCAAGGCCCAGCAGAGCAAAGGGGATGGCTTGGCAGGCATCTTCAAGCAGGCCATGGGGCAACACCAAATCCAGAAGGTCACCAGAACTCGCAGCGTCCTGGCCCGCCTCTTTCCTGCCTCCCAGTTTGCCAAGCTGCTTGGCGCTGAGGTGAGCATATCATGCCACACTCAAAGCATCACATGCTGGCTCTACATCAAGAATGATGTGGTCACATAGGCTCTTACATAAGATCTGCACGGCAATATGCGCCTGCGCAACAGACAATGCTGTGATACAGCACCTCTTGCATCACCAAAACTCTGCATAAGCTCTGTGGACAGTCTTTGTTGTACACAGCAGGAGTATCTTTTGCAGGCCTCAGCTGATTCAGCGCCTCCTTCTGCATCAGCTGGAGGTGCCAAATCAGGCATGGCCAGCCTCATGCGCAGAGCAGTTCAGCAGGCCAAGGCTGAGGCAGCTGCTCAAGCGGCTGCTGGTGGCACTCCTGCTTTTGACAATGGGCAGACAGCTGTCAGCCTAAAGGCACCTGAGGCACCTGCCAGTGGGAAAAGAGCCTTGGCTGCAATGTTGCAAAAGGCAGCTCAGAAGATGCAGGAGGCCGAGGCAGGCCCCCCTACACATGTAGTGCCATCAGCATCTTCAGACTCCAAGACGGCTGTACGTAAGCAGCCAGAAGAAGATACAGACCAGCTGAGCGCCACAATTGATGCTCAGCTGTCAAGCCTGCATGAGGCATCCAGCAGATCAGGCAGGCAGCCAGTCTCAGAGGCTGGCACACTGCATCCTGCTCACAGACAGCAAAGCCTCGGGGACAGACTGGGGTCCATTTTCAAGAACATGTTGTCGCCTTCAAGGCAATCTAGCTACATTCCGTTGGATGCTGATGGATCCCCAGAAGCTGCAGCAGAGGCTGAAGAGGCCCATGACTCATCTGGGCAGGTCACGCATGCCAGAAGAGCACCTCCACGTCATGCAAGCCTAGGCGAGAGACTGGGATCGGTGCTGAATACAGCTCTGTCCCTGCCCAGGCATTCTAGCTACACCGCTGTGAGTATGGAAGAGCCAAGCGCCCTGCCAGAGCCACTTGAATACCCTGTGGAGGCATCTGAGGACCCAGGGGAGGTGTTTGAGGACCTCAGGAACCCTGCTGAGCATCATGGAAGAAGATCACTGCCCCGGGATGCAAGCCTGGGTCAGAGACTGGGGTCCCTCCTTAAGGGAGCCTTGTCCCTTCCTAGGCAGTCAAGCTACATGCCTGTGGATGGTGACGAGGAAGTCAATGACGCAGCTGGCTCCCTGAGTCAGCAAGGAAGAAAGTCCTTGACAATCCAAAGAGAGCTGAGTTTGCGTGAAAGACACAATTCCTTATCCCGGCAGAGCAGTCAAAGAAACAGCTCCCTATCACGGCACAGCAGCCAAAGGTACAGCTCCCTATCAAAGCAAAGCAGCCACTCCTTTCTCAATGAAATGTTTGAGGTTGCCAGCTCTCAGACTGTTGGCAACAGTCCTGGATCCTTGTCTCTATCAAAAGAGCCAAGCCTTGGGGTTAGGGGCAGCCCACCTGAATTTGAAGTCAGCGATGAGGCCCCTGTGCTAGTGTCATCCAGCAAAAGAAGGGCCCCGCCCCGGGATGCTACTTACCCACCAGAGTGGGTAACACGCACCCTTGGACAAACGTCCATGCACCACAGGGATGGCAGTGCTAGTCCCAAGTCTCGGCTGGGACCCAGTTTCAGCAGTACAAGTGTGGCATCTGATTCTGAAGACCAAGGTACCCAGAAACTTGTTGAAAGCCTGTAATGCCACCACGCACTGTGATTGACTGATGCTGCAAGCAGGGCCTGCAGTGGTGCATATCATGCTGTCAACTTGGTGTCACAGAGTGACACATGCAAACTTCATTTTTCGGTTACAGTGCCTGTATCAAATTGCTGCTGTGCAATATGCACCTCTGAGACTGAGTGCCTTGACATTCATGCCTACTCGACACTGCAGACTCAGACTCTATTCCCATATGGGTGAACTGGCCCAGCATTCAGCCCGGCTCTCAGTCTAGGGCCCCCCAGCAGGCTGAAGCAGACCCTGAGGATGATGTCAACCCCACCGTGCCCATCCTCATGCCTCCTCCGCGACTCAGGAAAGGGCAACAGCAGAAGACCCCAAAGGCAGAAGCTGCCTTACCAAAAGCCCTCACTCCCTCCCCTCCTTCTCAGTCGCTCATGCACATGCCTTCTGGGGCAGAGCTGGACGCCAAGCCAGCACCCCCTGTCGCTACGCCAAAGGGTCAGCGCCTTTTTGACTTCTGGCACCAGAAGGTAGACCACCAGACGTCTGCTTCCACCAATCCGCTATCTATAAGTCACTCTCTGGCTGTGGCCTCTGAAGCAAAAGCTGAGCTGCAGAGCAGCAGCATGCACAGTGCTGATTTCCCAAGCCTGGGTCAGACACGCAGTGTGTTGCACGCAAGCCATGCCTCTGATGACCTCAACATGCCTAGCTCAGCACAGCTGGCACAGCACATCCAATCAGCTGGGCCAGCATCAGGACAACGGCTGCAGCTGGAGATGCAGGCTGCATCTTTAAATCTTGGCTCTGCGGAGCCCGCCCCACACCAGCAGGCGCTGACACAATCTGGACCTGCGCAGCCATTGTGCACTGAATTGCACAGTGATTTGGGTCATGTGCAACCTAGCACAGCAGCAGCAGCAACAGCAGGCCAGCAACACCAGGCTCCGACAGATGAAGGCTGGTGTGAGGAGCGTGGAGCGACACCGGCTGCTCTGGTGGCAGAGTTGGAGGCAGCATCCAGACTGGTGCATCATCAGTCTCTGCAGCAGGCTCAGCTGCTGGAAGGCCTTGAGCATGCTCTGTCTGAGTTGAGTGAGCATCGCTTGCTGATTCAGAACCCACAAGCAGCAGTTGGCACAAGCCAGCAAGGTGGATCTGACGGTACATTTCAACTTCCCACAGGCTTGTTGCTTGGCTTGTTTCGATCTGTTCAGAAAGTTCACTGCAACTCACCCCTTGTGGTTGCTCCTTGACAACAGCTATGCAAACAACCTGTTGTTGTGTGCAGAGCATTCTTTGGTGCACTACATTGTACTGCTGTACCTGTATCATGTCCACTGTGATGCAGGCTATGCTGATGTGCCCTGATTGTAAGGTCTGTGTATGATCCAGCCAATGTGTTGTTCGCTTACATGGACGCAGCAGAGCATGTAGTGCTTCATGCAGAAGGACCTGTGGTGCGCCTCCAGTCAGCAGAAACACAGCCCAATCTGGGCCCCAGGCGTCAGCCAGATGGCCACACACTGAGGCGCCGTCAGTCCTTCAACCATGGCAATGACAGGCTCGGCCTTGCAGTGCTACCTGGGGCAGGCTGGGCTCCCCTCAGGCAAGCCCCAGGAGGGGGGAGTGTTGAAGAGCCCAGTGCTGCAGCTGCTTTGTCTGTTCCTGCTGCTGCTACTGCTGTTGCTGCTGCTGCTGCTGTTGTCACAGCAACAAGGGCAGTGCCAGCAAATTTGCTGTCACGGGCCAGTCGGTCAAAGCCCTTGACCAGGACTGCTTCACGACAGTTCTCAGTTGCTACCTCCAGAGGACAGATAGTTGATTCCAAAGCTGTCAAAGCATCATCTGCACAGCAGTCAGCTGTGTCAAAATCTGCTGCAGCAAAGCTGGTATACAGTCCCAGAACTGACTCAGCTGCACGCAAACAAGCACGCTCTGAAAGCAAGCTTGAGGGTGGAGCCAGTTCAACAGATGGTGCAGCTCTGCAAGAAGCAGCCACGCAAGTGCCTGAGCAAGCAAAGTCCACAGCAGCTGTCAGGCCTGTGTCAACAAAGGTGGTGCAAACGACTGCTCAGCGTTTGCACAGCAGACAAGGTCAAGCTTTAGGGTCAAATACCGTCAGGGCAAAGCCTGCTGTGTCTCAGTCTAAACAGCGCCGCAGGTCTGGCCCAGTAAGGGGTCTGCAGGATAGCACAGATTCTGACAGTGATTGATTCCATCAAAGATTGCCTCGATTTTCTTGCTAAAGACAAATTAGAATGTGTTTGAACATAGTACATGTTGCATGGGCAGGGCCGTGTCTAAGCAAGCATTATTGCATACTGTTGAGTGCCCTTTGCACTGTCGGTTGTGCACTTTCCTACTACTCGAAAAGACAAGCAGGCACAGCAGGCTCTACAGTAGATAGGTTGTTGGCAACTCAATCTTTGTTCACGGCGTACAAAATAGGAAATGTACATTTGTGTGTGTGATGACCATTTGATACTAGTGTAGCATAGATAAGCTCATACTATACGTCTGAATAAATGCTACCATTTACTTGGCGCTTTTCATCCCAACACCTTATATCTTTGTAGCGTGAAAGGAGCCTGCTGGTCCCCTGACCGGGCAACATTATTCAGTTTTGTTTTTGAACATGCTGTACAGCCAGCTACAAAACTTTTCTCCTTTGAGCTATATGCCAGAGTAACAAATGTGTGACACTGCACAGTCAATCAGACTACAGAGTCAATGTTTGACGAGCAACTAGTATTTGTGAAACATTTTGTGTGATGCGTTTTTGTGCCAGCCGCACACCGAACTATGTTCTGAAGGCCAAAATACTCCTTTAATGCTGCTGCTTATAAGTAATTACTGCAGTTGCTGGTATGTCAAAATACTTAAAGGCATGTAGATCCAGCTTGCTCGTCTTGAGATAAATGCATGCTGTACACACTGACAGTGTTACAGACGCATTGGATGGCAAACACAGACATAAAAGCTGTTGGGTCTCTGAATTGCCATGTTCATTCCACCACAATCTTTTAGCATGCATGTTTGGCTCACACACAAGACTGCGATTGTTGGATCCATTTCATGCCACACCTTTAGAGAAGGGGAAGGCAAGTGCCATGGACAGCGGTGTTGTCATGGAAGTCAGTAACTTGCAGTTTGTGCAGAAAGCTGTAATAGCGTCATGATGATGCTTGAATGGGCGGCACTATTGGTGATGTATGTTGCAATGTTAGATTGTTTCACAGCAGCAGTTGTACAAAGCAACTGCGCAGCCTTTCCTGAAATACATGGACAAGGGCAGTGTATACAGCGCGCAGCAGAATTATGCAGGAGTGGAATATAAACTTGTAGCACGAGCTTTGCATGTCTACCGACGACACAAATCGTCTCGTTGCTATCCTGTCACCCTGCTACTGAACTCACTACATACCTGCTGAGGGGCAGACTCAACAGCTGGAAAGTGTTCTGGGAGAAGCAGGTGCGGCAAAGATCACAAAGCTTAGAACCAGGTGATGGAAGCGTGGGCCTTCGTGAATCCCGACATGTAGCGCTCTACATGTTACGTCAATCGACCAAGTGGGTCGACTGGGTCTCAGGTGCGCAAGTGTGACCGTAGGTGCATTTCCAAGAAAGCTTGGGCGTCCAAGCGTCAAACAATCACTGCGAGACTGTGTGATGTGTTGGCTGTGTGAGCGTCGCTGCTTGGTTCTGTTTTCTACGCAAACGAGAAGATGTACCGTCGCGCCGCACAACCAAAGTAGAATCTAACACCAGCGCAAGTATTTTCATAGCATTGAGACGGAGTTTGAGCATCAAAACGTGCGAGGTCGTCTCGTCAACGACAAGCTGCTCACGATGTGCTGATGACACTGTACTGAAGGGGCAAAAGGAGCAGGATGGGGTGGGATCGCGTATGAGACAGACTGAATCGGTTTTGCGAATCCTGCCTCAGGGCCTTAAAAAGAGCCATGCCTGAGTCCTGCTCAAAGCCAGTGCCTATCCCGCGTGCTTCGGATGGCCGGTGCTGGTCAAACGAGGGCCGTGAGCAGGTGACGGATCGAACTTTGCTGTCCCTGGTACCCTTCAAAGTATTGTGCTGAGTGTGCTTCTGATGGCAGGCACGGGTACCACAAGAACGGAGATCTGTACAGCAAGACACGTATGTACAGCGTGAGCATATTCCCGTCAACCGTGTGCCAAGGTCAAGGTGCGACTTTCCTCCCCCCTTGCTTATCTTTCGTGAAGTTACCAGTGCTGTTTGCTCTGCTGCTGTGCTGGTCAAAGAATACAATGCTCGTGTGTAGATTGTCGGAGGACATCGAGCTTGGCATGGCTGAGATCCAACGTATCATGCAGGTAAAATCAGCTTCTTGCAACCAATTGTTGACTGGTCTTGACAGTCTCTGAAGCAACAACATTTTCTACAGGGTGACAGCAACAACAAGCAAGGTCATGCAAAAAGTGTTCAATGTTTCTGTGGTGTTTCACCGCCAACCAGATCATCAGGGGCTGCAAACCCACTTGGTTTAGACACAGCCTGGCGCAACACAGCATATAAAGCATGCACTCACAGCAACCTTCAGGCTCTTCGTGAAATGAGTGAATCAGCAATCCTACACAGCAATGTGTATGGAGATGTTTTGTCCATTCCTGACTCTCCAGAGTTAGGATTTTTGTCAGCAGAATTTGATGGGTTTGATGAGATGGACGAGCGCAGAACCAGTCCAGCTTCAGACCAGACCCACTACTGATAGTCCAAAAAGTGGCAACACAGCCAGTGGCTCAAGTGTGCAGTATGATCAATTGTGTGTATACAGCTTGTATTGTATGCAGCAATGCCTTTTTGCATTGCTCCTGCGCATTGCTAGTAGCAGGGCGTACCTTTACATCATCAATTTTGAGGAGCAAATGCCCATGTCTCTCTAAGTTTGCCACGTCCTGATGAGTTTGTTTTGGACTTTGTGAGGTTTGACAGGTTATTGTGCAAGTCTTTGATACAAAACTGACTTGTGTACCTTGAAGCAGCTAGCCAAAGGCATTTGACACTTGCACTCAATTGGTGCAGTGTCTTTCATTTTGTACTGCTGAGGTGTGATTGATGAACAGGCGACAGTCACAAAAGCACTTTGTGACTAGGTCTGAGCAGTCCATGTGAGCTTGGTGCCCTGTATCTTTACGACAATCGCTGCTAATAAGCAGTTTCATCTGTAATCTGACTCCATCTACGCACTGTTAGCAGCGCTTTCACTGGAATTCTTCAGCATTGGAACACACCTAGTGCATTGCGTTCAGTGCTTGCACACACTAATAAAGATCATCAGACTTGCTGTGGAAGTCATTGAAGTTAATGCGCATGACCAAACAGTGCAATTCAGACTGCCAGCTGATCTTTAGCGTTTTGGCCGTCAGCACCTTTAAGAGGTATCGATGTCGATCCTTGAACTTGGCATGGAGAGCTTCAAGCTCTGCTCTCGCATCTGCCACTGACACTTTGGTTCCCTGTACGCCAGCAAACGTCTGTAAATGCAAGCACACAATTCTGTGCACCACCTTGTGCATCTTGGACGATGAATACACTAGCAGTCATGCACAATTATGTACAATTATACATATAGGATCAGACAAAGGCACATAGTTGCAATTTCAGACATGCAGACCACCACGCGCGAGCACTCGCGAGTACGCACGCACACACACATGCTCTCACCGGCTTTTTCAGCTTCTGTTGCAGATCAGCAAAGTGCAGCACTTGATTAAGGATCTGCACCACCACACCCTCAATCAGCTTCCAGGTCTTGTCAGGGGCGAGCAGGCACTGCCGTTGCACAGCCACCACAAACCTACTGTGAGCCGCTGTCACTTCCTCCAGTGACTTAGCTCCCTCTAGAGCCTGCGTTACAAAGAAGGGACGCTATCAAACTTGTTTTGGCTTTCAGACTGTGACATTGTAAATGTTTGATGCCTTCTACAGTGGTTGGCTCACCTGCTTAGCACATGTGCAAATTGCCTCAATATCAATGAAAGGGCACAGCGCTGTCATCAGAAAAGGAATTGACCAGCCTGATTTTCAACCAAGACACGCGCCATGTCTTGCAGTGGAAGATGGCTTAGACCTTTTGTGTCAGCGAACTGCCGAGCAGTTTCCAGAAAGCAAAGAGGCAATGTGTTTCAGCCTGCACTTTCGCACCGCAATACAGACCCGTTCATGCCATAAGGTATCAAAGCACACATGATGATGAGCCAGCGTAGTGCCACAAAGCATGCGCAGCCATATGTGTGTGTGTGGCTGCACAAGACGCGTGGCACCGCTGTAATAATGCGCAGCATGCAAGTCCCCATTCCCATGCCAAAGGCTCATGACCATGCCCGTCTTTTCAAGAGACGTTTCTCTCGCCTGCTTGACAGAACTGGTCATCCCCTTCACATTGTTCACTGGCCAATATGAACTGAACAAGCTGTTGCTCCTTAAGCAGGAAAAGAAGAGATGCACAGGACAGTATGCACTCCAGATATAGTAAATTGCAGGTTGCAATACTGACCTGTTCAAGCGCCAACCAAGCGCCATGCAGGAGCCGATCCATCACAAATTGGTGCAGCGTGTTGACAAAGTGGCTGAGCTGGTGGGCTAGCACATCGCCATGCTCCAATGGGCGCCCTGCTTCCCCACGGCCTGCCTTTACGCGCACCCTTTCCAGGCTCCACTTTGCCCATCGAACCTGGATTGGGAAAGGCAGGGTGGAAGGCAGCAAGTCATGGTACACAAGACATATTTGGGACAGCGTCTGTGTAGGCTCTTTTGAGTTGTCTACAGCTGCAGAAACTATGATTGGGAGTGACACTTATGCTGTTGTTGCACAGCCAGCAAGGCAGTGACAGAAATTGAGATGCAAGGCATGAGGGCACAAAAATGCACTCAAGCCTGCATACCGTTTCACAATCAAAACACAGACGTTTGCAAAAACACACGCTGATGCAGATGCAAAATCGCGCCTTCACATGATAGCACCCGACAGTACAAGATGCACATGAGCACGCGATTACACAGCATCACAGACTGGAGACCAGAAGAAGCTGACCTGCAGCAGGAAGGTGAGCACTTGGTTGTACTTGACCAGCGTGGCGTCATCCACAATCATGGACAGGGGCCAGGGCACCCTGTAGTGCAGCCTGAGGGGCAGCAGCTCAGCCACGTTACACCTGGCGCCTCCTTCAACACTGCTGCTGGCCCGCGACATGCTGGCAGAAGGATTCTGGTGTACCAGCTCAACTGCAGCATCACAAGGTAGTTGCACCGGCTTCCAACAAACGGTTTGGAAACGCCCTACAAACTAATCTTGACATGTGCTCCAACCGCAATGATTCTGCGCCCAGTTTGGAATCCAATATCAGTACATTGAGGCCCTAAGGGGACAGTCACACCGCTGTACAAGGGTCAACAGGCAGCATGACTAAGCACGGCAGAGCAAGCTTGCTGGACAGCTGATACCAATGCAGACTTGAGATATTGTGATGCAGATTTTACTGTGCAATACCAGAAAGTGTATCTGGGAGTGGCAGAGCATGGTCCCCAGGGCGATGGGGGGGTTGGTCTGCCAGGCTCTGCTGTAGCATGACTTCCAGCTCAAAATGGGAAAGGCTGCTCAGCTTCTGCCCTTTGTGCAGCCTGCCATACAGGGCAGAGGCAAAGGGCATGAGCAAAGGGCAGCCCAATAGGAAGACATTGCGCAATATGGTGAGCTGGTGCATCAGGCCCCACTCCCCTAGTAGCCTGGCCAGCAACACCCCTCCCACCATGTCCGCCTGCAAGACCCCAGTTTGAATCAGCATGGCCCCCACTGCAAGGCAGATTGATACACGCAAGCAGCCCTTCAAGCGGCAAAACCACCTCTACCCAAAGAGGCAGGCTTGTAGTAAGCCAGTGGAATGCCATTCGCAAGAATGGTCACATGAGGCAACAGTGCGTCAGTTGCATGGCAAAATGTGACATGACAGCTCTTTGAGGCTGTGCTATTGCACAGGGACCACTTGCACTTGCAAAGAGAAATACAAACAGCCCAAAAGAAGTGCTACACAGGGTCCTCCGATGTAGCTGAAAGGCACTTGGCACCTGAGGGCAGACAAGTGTGGACAAGGATGTTGCTTAGGGCTTACTAGCCTGCCAGTCCAGCCAACCACCGCTGAGTCATTCCATGCTTGATTTGGACAACAGCACAGCATGTATTAATCTTGAGGATGCATGTGCGTTGCAATGGTATACCTGCTCCTGTATGGGTTGTATGAGACACTCGTCCAGCAGGTGATCAACAGGAGGCAGATCCACATCTTGCAGGCCCTGAAGCCAGCGCCTGTCCTCCTCCCACTTGTCGTCGGACTGCTGGCTCATGCTGAACATTCCCCTTCCTGCATACACAGAAAGATCATCAATCAGTCAGATATTGTTTCCCATCTGTAGGACTCATCAGGAGAACGACACCCCGGACTGATTTGTGCATATGAGTAAATACGCATGTATCTCAAGCAATGATGGCGAAGCGCAGACAGAATCATCTCCATACAGACTACAATAATTCAGAAAGGCGATCGAGCACATTCAGTTGCAAATCACAGCAGCTACACTCTGGATGAATGCTTGAAAAGAGTAGGTACAAGCATATGTCATCTTATGCTAGACTCTGTCCTTGATTGATGTCTGTGATTGTGTGGCGGCAGATGCATGTCGCAAGCGGGCACTGTATTTGTGGAAAGCACCCTTGAGACCTTTACAGTAACAGAGGACAGGCCTATCATTAGCACTGTCCCAGCAAAACCACTGCTATCAAGCTTTTTTTTACTTTTGTTACCAAGACCATCGTCAAGACCAACGCTCAACTGAGATCTATCAATGGTCCAAGAAAAAATTAAGCACCTGAGTATGCTGGCAGGATGGTGAGGCCTGTCTGCAGACTGCCAGGCAAGGCGGCCTGCATGGGCGCTGCCTCACCAGTTGCAGCCGGCAGATGCAGCAGCTCATCTGCTCTGCTACACCATTCCAGGACACTGCTGTCGGCACGCACTGACTGCTGCTGCTGCGGCTGCTGCTGATTGACCAAGATGCCTGATTCCAAGCTGGCATGTTGTTGACGACCACCTGCAAGGCCAGCCTCAGCAACATGCATGCCTGCATGCTGCATGTTCCCTACTGAGTCTGTATCGATCTGGTGAAGCAGCTGTGCGGTATGGGAGAGCGCAGGAGCAGGCTGCTGCAGTCCTCCTGGTGAAACATGCTGCGGCGGCAGATGTACAACTCTGTTGTCAAGGTTTGATGGACAACTGGCGTCTGACAGCTGAGTATGTGGGGCCAGATACGCTGTCTGTGTAATGCCTATGATGTGTTCAGAGCCTGGGACTGCGCTTTCATGCTGCGATGACTGAATGGGCATGCTGGTCGATACCTCAGACTGTGACAGTGATTCTATACGCTGCTGATAGCAACCAACGTCGGGCCTAGCTGCTGAGGGGGTCTGAAGGCCTTTATGCCTGCTGTGGTGCATAGGCATTGAGTAGGCAGCTGCAGAAGGGGCAGAGGAGGCAATGAGGGGCCAAGTGCCGACAGGGAGGGGCTGCCAGGATGCTTGGCTTTGAGCCATCTTCTGCCCGAGGCTGGGGACACAGCCATTGCCAATAACAGCCTCCAGACTGGAGCTGCCATCAGCAGTAGCCCTTTGCATCTCAGCACACTTGGCTGCAATAGCTCTGAGCTTAGAGGTGGGGCTGTTGCTAGGAGCGGCCCCTGGGCAGGGGACAGGGCTGTTGCCCGCAGGGCTGCCTGCTGTTAAGCTCCTTGACTGCACAGAAGATCTCAACTTGTGCAGAAAGCATTGGCTCAAGCTGCCTTGTGAGGCCTGTTGTTGACGCTGCAGACCACCGGGGAAGTTGCGCACCGGCTTTCTTTGCATGCCTTTCTGCAGAGATGTTGGTGTCGCTGATGTCCTGCATGCATTGCTTTGTGTTGCTGGCTGTCCAGTATGCAAGGTCGGATGCTGCAGAGACCAAATAGCTGTGCAATGAGCGTTGGCTATATGCAGCCTGCAAAAGGGGTGTCACAAAAGGAGCATTAATGCTTTTGTCAGAGACCAGGCAGGTAGCACAGCGCGGCACGAGCCTTAACTGACACACCGCAATTTGCAGAACAGCCTCCATACTAAATTAGAGATCAACAGATTGAGCATTCACCTGGTGTGCAAGTCTTGGTGCGCTCTCAGCAGGATCAAACTCTTGCCTGTTGACAGTATGCCTTCGACAAGGGGC
>JAABUO010005544.1_pt1 | contig 14643 bp, 24 predicted proteins | sample 5559291 | NCBI WGS metagenome assembly JAABUO01 (sample SAMN10711878, study PRJNA513372) | rock metagenome | isolation source: Antarctica rocks | place: Antarctica: Victoria Land, Finger Mt sud | reverse complement strand
CAAGACCTTGAGTCCTATATGTATGCATCTGTTGGTGAAAGTATGTGAAGCAGGTGCAAAGTAGGTGCAAAGAGTGCTGATGTCTCTGCATTTCCCTGCCTGTCAGGGTGATGGGCTCCACATCATCAAGCAGTCGTTATCCTCGATACAGCTTGCAACCAGGCTGTCAAACACACAATGACAAACAATGTGATGAAGTCTCCAGCATGTGTGTTCCTGTTCTGCAGCGCCACTTGCGTTCACCCCTTCACCTCCAGGCCCAGCCCCCTTACCCCTGCCTTTTAGTCAAGAGCCAGCGCCCCCTGAAGATCCTATTGATAGGGACATCCCTTTCCCATTGCTTCAGTATGAGGAGGAGCTGCTGGCAGGCTTGTTGCAACTGCAGCGTCAGCATGGTCCCGTTGAGTCAGTGGACCAGTTGCTACTCATGCAGCCAAGCTGTGCCATGCCTGCTGATATTGCAGCACACTTTCCAGGTGATTTCCCAGCTGGCTGAGGTGTCATACAGAAACTGCTATGTGTTTCATGCATCATGCAAAGGTGTGCCAAGCTCATTTTTGCTTAGATCGCTGCCCCAATGATGCAGCAATGGCTGCTTGTCTGTTCTGCCATGTGCGTTCTGTATTTATGTTATGCATGTACGTTATGTATGTATGTTCATGCAATTTGCAGCACTGTGCCTGTGGGTTTTGCAAGTGCAGACACATTGCTGTGGCCGTGGCATGTTTTCAAGCCTAGGTTTACCATGTGTGAATTTCTGTAACAAACATCTTATCCTGTTACGCAGCCCCACCTCTATGAACTGATTCTGCTGCCATTCCTATCATGTCAGCATGCAAAGTGGGTTACACTTCCATTGATACTCATTCATCGGTTTGGCGGACCAATTACCTGAGTACTGGCTGTGTTGTCATATGTGCATGTTGTATGTACACAGAAGGTAGCATTGCTTTGTCTTTGCTCGCCGACCACGTGCCTTGACTGCAATCTTCTGCAAAGCACCCACTGCAAAGCAGCTGCTGGTTACCAGGGCATGCAACAGCCCGTCAGCAGATTGTGCACAGCCTGAGCCTCACGCATTGATCACAGCTGTGCGCGCTTGACAGCGAGAAGCGCAACCATGTTGCAAGTCGAGCATGCTGTCAGGCCACGCGTAAAACATTGGATTCATGGTCTTCAGGGAGGGACATGAGGGGTAGGGTGTTGGAGCTGCTGCAAAGCCGGCCTTGGCTGTTCACTGTTACGCCTCATGGAGAAATCTCTGTTACCAGACTGGCACGCGAGGGCCTTGTGTACAAGCGTGACGTGATCACATACATGTACACTGCTTTGCAAGATGGGGTGCCTCTTGTGACAGTGGCAGAGCTAGCTGAGCGGGTGCAGCAACCGCCTGGCATCACAGAGTTCATGCTGGTAGGCTGCTTACTGTTTGCCACACAAAGCGCAGAAGCTTGCACTCTGTCATGCAACACTGCATTGGTGTGATTAGTGATTGCAGCCACTCGGCTGTTGTGTCTTGTCTGAAGCCCTTTTGCATGTTATCCGAGTGGTGTTGAAGGAAATTTTGGGCCTGTCACACAAGGAACACATTGGTGTCCTTTTGCTGCTTCTGGGATTGTAGCTGTCTTGTGACACTAGTGCATTGTTTCGGTAGGTATCATGATGCTTTGTTGCGGGTCAGCAGCTCACAAAGCAAGGCTTGGCGTGTGTACAAGGGAACTGCAAGGTTAAGCTGCCTTTTGCAGGAGTGCAATGGATTGGCAGAGCTGTTGGGGTCCCCTCTGTTTGGGGAAGATGTTACAGTACACCACAATGGGCCATATGGTCCATATGTTGTGTTGCAGAGATCTGGCTTGTGATTGGGAACAAATGTCGTATAGAGATACTGGTTCAAGGCTCACAGACGTGACTTTGGCCTGCCAGTGGACAGCATCTTCGATGCAGCAACATCACAGTGTGCAACGTAACATATGTGTGTGCAACACTGTATTAGGATTATGTAGCACAGCATACGTGTCAGTGATGCTGTGCTAACAGTAAACTCTCCAGGGTACCTGTTTTTGAGAATTCGTTATCCAGGTCGCTTACTGCATATGCAGAAGGCGCAGCAAGTTGTTGCATGGAGATTCTGGGAGTCTTGCCTGCAGAAACGTAGTACTGCCTACTGTCAGTAGATAGACAAGTGTTTCGGTTGCAAGTAGATAGACCAGTGTTCCTGTTGCAAGCAAAGTCAGTGAACATGATCAGCAGCAAGCATGTGCAGTGACTGAGTCAGCAGCAACTGCAGCGCCATGTCCAGTCTTTGTGATGCCTGATGTGTTTTGCAGTTGTTTTATCCTCCTATCAATTTTGACCCTGATAGCTACACCTTGCATTATAACATTTGGACAATCTTGCTTGGGCACCTTCGCATAGCATTGCGCTGTTGTTCCCATTCTTCTTGGCTGACCTGTTTTGCCAGTGAAGCAGTTAGTGAGGTAAATGTATATGTACATGAACGGCAAAGCTGCTGTCTCCAACCGCATTGAGCTGCAGACCATGGCACTTGCTCAATGAGTGCAGTTTCTGCTCAAATTGGTACCACATACCTTAGTAAAGCAACAGCATACAGCAAAGGAAGTCCTTGCTTTTGCAACATACATAAAAAAGGTGAGTGAAGAAAGTATCAACATTTCAGAGTTTGAATCAAAGGCACCTAACTCAGTTGAAGTACAGGGTCCAAAACCGCTAGCAAGAGGAAGCATATTGTCTTTTGGTCTGCCTATGGCTAGACAGGTTCTTCTTCCTCTTTGTCATAGCTCAAATCTTATCGCGAAGGTGAGAAGGCCTGAGGACAGTCGCAGCAAGCCGGGTTCGCAGCTTGATTCTTGGCCAATACAGAAACGTTGCTTCGAACTTGCATTTATTCAGCATCATGCCTTGCGCTCAGACTCTGGTCGGTACCAGCCTGACCGTCCGACAAACCCCTCAATCACAGATCGCTCGTCGGCAATCCCGGCGCCCTTTCACCACCTTGGCCACAACTGAGCGGGGGCATGCAGCATATAAGTTGAAGGCTGGGGCTTTAAGTCAAGTATTGACAGCTGGTGCAGCTGCAGCCATGTTTCTGGTGCGGTGACCTGGCCGCGTAGTCAGACTAGTCTTGCAGCAGCGCTACAAGCTGTTTTTGGTTTTGTCCAGGCACAGCCTTCTTTCGCTGACACCAATTTGGTGGGCGACCTCAGTGAGAGCTCTGGTCCTGTAGAGCAGCTCAAGTCCAAGTTCTTTGGCCCTCAGGTACTAGCATCCGTCTTTGTTCCAACAGGTTGTCAGGGCAGCATTTTGTAAGACGACCTCGTATTCACAAACAAAAGTTCAAAAGTTTGCATGCCCTCCAGACGACCATGCCTTGCAGGATGCTACTGCTCAGAGAGAAGCTCTAGGTAGCTTCACTGGCCCAAACACAACTGGTGGTTTTGATGACAAGGGCATTGGACGTCAGGAGGACGCCACTATTGACAACCCCACCGATTCACCTAGGCCAAAGGACCGCAGCAGGCAGGGCACAGCTCAAGCTCAAAGTAAGCAGTCTGCATTGCATGTCTGCTTCTGGCTGACAACTTCACGTTGAGAACTGGAGGAGGCTTGTTGACATGCTGAATTTGTTCAATATCTTATGGCATCATTTCCTGTGCAGGAGAGAACGTTGACAAGTTCGCCCAGACCCAAGCAAATACCAGTGATGTAGAGACACAGAACAACAATTGATCAAAGGATCACACTAAATTGTGTACTTTATGAGCTGTCAGTGTTTCACGAGTAGACAAACATCAGTTGAAGTACGTGCTTGCCATGGTATGTCTCAAGATGTTTTGTAACATCCTTGAAAGGGTCGTTGAACACCTGTGCACTGTTCGCTGTCAAGCACTACCAGGTCCAGCTGTGCCACTGGGTTTAGCCACGTGAAGCACTCTGTGCAGACCATGGTAGTGTGAGGCAAAGACTATGGCATGCATTGTGTTTTGCAATTTCTTACACATTTGGCATGCTGCAGTTGTGTCTCTTTCATAAAAACTTGGTTGTAGTCAATGACTGTGCCCAACAATCTTGGCATGTGTCATGAATGCATAGTTGCTTGCTGCGCAGGACAGTTTTACTGGACATCATCTTGTAGATGATACACCACTGCAAGCTGGTTGCCGCACGAGTATTTTGACCTGTCGCATAACACAGGCTGCCTTGTCAGGAGCTGTTACGGCCAACAGCAACTCCTGTGATAGGGTGTTCAGTCAACAGCTGTCAATACATGATAGTATGCCACGTGCAGCATTCCAGCTGTTGCATGACCACGTTTATGCTGTTGTGTCTACAAATTGGGGCTGATTAGATCTATCCCTCATCTTTGAATTTGATTGTGCAGCTTTCCAGACATCTCTGTGCAGCTGCAACTTGTTTTTGCAGATCTGTGACAGCTTCTTGCCTGTGGCGCAGCTCAGACTGCAGAGTCTGTACAAGAGTTGCCCAAGCCTGTGTGACATCAGAAATGTAAGTGCATTCTAGAGCCAGCCAAAAGTATTCATAAACTTCCAATCCTCACCTGATGCGGTCTGAGCATGTTCAGCAGATGATGCATCTGTCTGAGGAGGGCACCAATGTCAGAAACGCGATTTGGACTGCTGCTAGGCTGATCAATCAGTACACTCAAGAGCTCTTGAAAGCTGAACAGAAGCTCTTTGTTCATGTGCAGCAGCTCCTGCTTGATGTCTGAACAAACTGACATGCAATGTAATTCCATAAAAAAAGCCAGCAGGCATGACTCTTCTTAGGCAAAGCACTGATCTGCAGGAGTGTACCCTTGCACGGGGTGTACGGGGAATGTGTAGGCAAAGATCGCCTAGAACGCATACCTATGCCTCCATTTGCCATTGTGTGGAAGAGAGACTGAGCTTGCAGTGCCGGTATGCCAGGCTCGACCTGCACATTGCAAACCTCAACAGTCTACGTCGCCACGTAGTAGAGCAACAACGGCAGCGACCAAAATGTGCCTGACCGTGTGCATTTCTCCGAACATCTGATAAGTCTCCTCGACAGGCTGCGGAGGAACGGGGGCCAAAGGTCTTTCTGCGGTGCCATCGGCATCCTCTCTGTACAGTCGATAGAACTCTGGCGGGGGCGGGTACAGGGATTGCTGACCGGTAGCGGACACTCCTGCATTGTCAGCCATGGCTGCTTAGGTCGCCAACCACTCGCGGCTGTGGGCTTCAACAAAAGCTCAAGAGACATCACGCACCAGATCACGCACGACAGGCACATCGGAGTGCGTGCACAGGTGCGTGCAGAGAATCAATGATACTTCGGCGTCATCTCTCCCTGATGCAAACTACACAGCGCTCGCTATTCCCTGAATTCAGAAGTGACGTGTCACCAAAGACACTCCCCAGGGCCCGAAGACCAACCACGTTGGCAAAAAGTGAAGTATGTCTGGCTAGCAAACGTGTAGGAACATATAACTTTCCACTAGCACACATGTCATGCGTACACTTGCTGTCATGTGACCTGCATGCATGCACCACATAGTACACGAAATGTGTTCTTGACTGCCACGGGCTGCAAGCATGCAAGGCACGTACCAATGCTTCACGTGACACAATAGCAGAGGACCGTAATCTTGCTCTTGCATCTCAACATCATTGAGAAATCATCACAGAAGCCCGGCCATGCTGCTTTTTGACAACATGCACACAAGCAGCATGCTGAGTCACAAAAGAGTCTGCCTGTCCAACCACCAACACTGAGGACTTGGGCAGCTCCTTTAACACCTTGACCACCCGTGCTTTACCTTCTCCATCCAGTTGCTGCAAAATCTGCAGCAGACACAACTGTTGTCAATGCGATGCAATCCAAGCAAACTGCCCCAGATGCACAAGTGCCAACATGGCGATAGTTCTATCCACATGAGCAGCAATGGGCCGTTTGGGCAGTCTGCATGTTCTAAAATAGATGCAAGACAGACAACAAAATTTAAAAATAAACCCAGACTGATACCATGTTGTGACAGCTAGTCACATGGACAGGACACTTGAATGTAGTCACTTGCCTCATCAAAGACTGCCACATTGCAGCTCAGTTGACCCCGAGTAGCAATCAGCTCTGCAAAGCCCAGCACCAAGGCAATGGCGACTCGCCTCTTCTCCCCACCGCTCAGTGATTGTGTAGATCTTTCCATCATTGAGCCTCCACTTTGGACATGTATGGTCTGCACTCAGCACAATGCTAGATGTAAGATGCAGTCCCACAGTTGGCTATGTCTCTCCACTCTCACAGCATCCATGCGGCCTTGCCAACCTATACCAGACGCTCTTGCATGCTGTGGCGCTCCGTGCTTAACTCAAGCAACCAATGATGTGCTGGATTCAGCGCATAATATTAGGTACCACTGTAGTTGTTGGCGCACACAACTAGATTTAGACCAACACACCTAGTGGGCACCCAGCAGAAACCAACCCGGCTGGCATGCCTGGTTTTAGTGTTATAATGAATGAATGAATGAGGCCATGACTTGCACAAATTTGTGCTGTGGGCAGGACAGCCAACAGCAGTCTTGTAGAGTACATTCCTGTTTTTGAGTCAAATGCGGCAAGACTAGGAAGTAAAACAACCTTTGTGATTTGCTCCACGGACATTGTCCCAGTCTTGCTGGCTCGATTTGGTGAGAGGGAGAGTCTCATGCCAGTACTTAGCTGCTGCAGATACTGGGCTGTGATGGTCTGCAGGCAGCACACGTGGCTTCAGACTGCTGTTTCCTTTGGTCTGTCGTTGGTCAAATAACAAACATTGACAGTGACAGGCAATCATCACTCATGGACAGCAAACTGCTCTATCTAGCAGCAGCATCTGGAACATGTGTGACCCTTGGCTTAGGTCTGCAGCATGCAACTGAGCCGGTGCCGCTAAGCAGGTTGTTGTGTATCTCCAAGGCTGAATCATACCTCCAGCTGGCCCAGCACGCCCTCAAGTGCGAAACTTTGGATTCCATCTCGCTTGAAAGCTTTGTGCACTTCCTGCCACAGTACTTCTGCAGCTGCAAGCTGCTGCATTTCCGTTCGAAGCTTGGCCCATCCATCCTGTGCATCTTTCACAAGCTGGCGCAATGTGGTCTGCTCTGAGACATGAGGATTGGTGCTGTGCCTGATGTTTTCCAGCTTTGCTTGAAGCTGCAGCACGTTCTGGTGTTGAGATTCTGCTGTCTGTCTGCTCAGACCAAGCTGCTGAGACACCTGTCACAGCACCATTTGCTCCTGATCGGCAATAATGTAGCTGCTGACGCAAACAGCCATTGCGGGGGCCCTGTCACAAATGGCTGACCACAACTCATTCTCTGGCACACTGCTTTATAACACACAGTGATGAGAGCAACCCAATGTGCTGGTACATTAGAGACATGCAATGCAGCCTTCAGTTTAGGCAGCATCGTGAATCAGATAGCTTGATGACACAGCAGGCATCAGTATCTACCTGTGAAATGTCGATGTTGTCTGTTCGTGGCAGCTTTTTTGGCCTTGCACCATCTTCAAAGTTTGCCCTTAATGGAGAAGTCTGCAGTTGAGCCAGCGACTGCTGGACAACGCTGCGCAGCCCAGCGTCAATCTGCTTTGACCTGAAAGCAGTTGCTATGTCTCATGTTTGTTGGTATGTATGGCCCAGTATGCTGACCTGAGGCAGTATTGCATAATGTCATGCATCAAAACTACCATAGTACAAGCTTGTCCATGTGTCATGCACATTAGGGCCGCTGTAGCTGGTTTGTGGGTTTTCAGCTGCAATTGACTGCAGTGTGCAATTGAGTGACACATTTGCACGATTGAGAGTCAGACACATTTAACAGAGTATCATATGCATAGGTGTGCACTGCCATGGAGGCCAGCCTGCTTTGCAAGTCTTACAACTCTCAAAGCTGCCTTTGAGCCTCCAGTTGTGATCCAGTCAGGAACTTCCTTACCTTCAAGGTAAGATTAAGCTGGTTCAAGCAAGCCACAACATTTGTGTTGTGCAAGAACTCACTTGTCAATTCTGCTCTGGCATTCGTGGCAAGTGCCCTGAGCCCAGGCCACCTCGGCATGAGCTTCAGTCAGAGCATCCCACGCTGCAATTTGTTTCTTCTTAGCAACAGCTGTTGCCATTTCTGCTGCTTTCCGCTGTGCTTTCTCATGCTGACGGGCTGCCTGCTGAGCCAACTGCATGAACAGAACATGATGGCAATTTTACACCCAAAATTGGGTGACTATATGCTCATCAAGGCAAAGTTCATTGTACGCTCATCAAGGCAAAGCTCTTTGTGAATGCATAGCCAAGTACAGTCAGGTGTTCAGGTCAAGCTTTAAGCTTGTTGTGAGAAGCTGGGCACTTTGCATATGCTAGCATTTTGTACGGGCGGGCCAGCAGGCATTGTAAGAACACCACTTACAGCCGAAGCAGCAGCAGCTTTGAACAACAAGATTGGTCATTGCTGCACTCAGCACTGACAGGGATTGCGGCAACAGCAATAGTAGCTACTTGGTGAGCTCAGCAGCAGAACAAGCAACAATGAAAGCCTGCATACCCGCTCCTCCTGCTGAATGCGACGCAGCTCAGACACGCTTGTGTCAATGCGCTTGGTTGTCTGCTTGACTTTCTGGTCAGACTCCTGGCGCTGCTGAGAAGCCTTCAGGCTCTTAGCCTACACACAGCCCAACCCCTGAATGATGGGCTTATCATGCACTTTTTGTGAGTGCTGCAACACCTTGCACATTTGCCATGATGTGGCCGCCACAAGAAAACCAAATGTTGCTGCGCTCTAGCTGTGCTAGAGAAGCTCTCAAGCTGGCATGTTCTAAAAAGAGCCCTTCTTATGCATGAAGCCATCCTGTGCAGTGGAAAGCGGCCCATTGGGCGGTGGTCAGACCCAAAAACAGGCACACCGGGTACCTACTTTGCGTGGCAGGCAAACTCAGATCATTCCAAAGCAATAACATTTCACCTTCAGGATGATCAGGTTCTTTTCAATGATGCGTGCATTGATAGGCTGCATGCAACGATCACAAAGTGTCTCCTCGTCCTTGCTGCAGCTGTGCTGGAGGGTCATGTATTGCTGATAGTCCTCCCGTGCCGCCTGCAACACACCTCCTTGTGACCAGACATCTTGAAGAGGCATTCAATGTGTCCAGCAGTGCTAAAGACAGCTCAGATAGCTTGTATAATGGAGTGCAATGCACAAGGCAAGATCAAGCTGGACATGGGTTCAGCCAGAATGCCCAATATGCATATCAGATTCTGACCTTGTCCAGAGCCATGTGTTGACCCCTACTGCTCTGGTGCTCTGCCAGCTCTAGTCTCAGGTTGGCCAGAAGCATCTCCAAGCTTTCTTTTGTTTCTGGACTGCTCAACCTGAAAAGATTGACCTGTGACTCAGCACCTTTGCAAAGAAGGGTATGTTCAGCAGTTAACACTTGGATTCTGGTTTGCATCGGTACTGCGTAGTCATGTCATAACATCGGCTGCAATATCAGGACAGCATAGCATGACAGATTTTTGACAAGGCCACAGGCTCACGCGCCTGGCAGTGATTTGAGCTCTGTTAAGTGCTGCTCATGACAACACAATATGCCGATGTGAGCTCTGTCAAGCGATGCTCATGACAGCACAATATGCCGCAGCTCAGTGCGATTGTTGAACTCACCTGTCTTGATTGCTGGTCAAATCAATGACACCTGAGTGGTTGACTGGTTCAAGTCCAACTGTAGGATCCTGTATGCCATATTCAGCTATGCCAGGCACATCAGCAGGCTCAGTCTTGACTTCAGAGGTTTCAGTCAACTCATCCACTCGCATCTGACAGTGGATGGCTGCTGCTTTTGCCTGTTGCAGATGTGCTTGAGCTGCTTGTAGCTGCATGAGATCATTCTCTGGCTCTTTCCATGGCTCCTTGAGCCACATACGCAGTGAGTGGGCATTCTTCTTGCAGTCTGAGATGGATGACTGAAGCAGTGTGCGCCCATGAGTAACCTCCTGACGCACTAGTCTCTGCTGGTGCTCCAGTTGCTGTTGCCACACCTCAACCTTCTGCTTGGACTCTTCGACCTGCGACACCACGCCTGTTTTATTCCAACTTGGAAGCATTTGGCTGCTGCTACACTCATGCAACAACAGCCTCAAAGGAAGCTACAAGTGTTTCTATACACAGAAGAAGTGTCATCGACGGGACTGTTCATGTTGCCAAAGCAGTGTGACTTCATGCTGATAGCAAGCTGTGGCAAAGAACACAGAATGTTGACAGTTTTTATAATGTTGATCATTAGACACAGCAAATGGCATGCGCATTGAGGTGTTCAGAAGAGAATTTTGACCTCAGTGGAGCAGATACTGCATTTTGGCTTCTTCCACGCTGCAGGACTCCTTTAACGATCATAAACCACAATCACAAAACAGTTGCAGGCCACAGGCATGGTCCCTGAAACTCTTACATCATAAGCTGAAAAACACAATCGCGCACATGATTTCAGCAAATTCACACCAAGGGGTCACACCTTCTTCACAAGGCTTTTGTGGAGTTGCTGCAGCTCCTTTGCCCGTCCACGTGCCAACTCTTGCCTCTTTTCAGCCTCCTTGTACCGCAACTTGGCTTGTTTCTGAGCTTCATCCCACATCTTGACATCCACAAACTTAGCCAGTGCCGCCTTGAAGACAGCATCAGTCATCTGCAACATCAAGCCTCTGATTAGACATTATAAGCAACCTCTAAGTGGATAACACACTGTCGAGGAGCATTGACATGGCACTGTTACTTCAGGAATTGCAAATAACAGTGCAAGCAGCAGACACTCACTGGTGAGTAGGGTCCTCTTTGCTAACAGCAAAAGATGTCAATGAAAGCTTTATAGGTTGTACCTCAAGCAGGCTTGTAATGTCAGCTTGACCATGGAATGCTGCCGATACCAGCAGGTCTGATTTCAGCTTTTGGTCCAGCTGGCGCTGAGTGGCTCTCTGATCCAGGCAGGTCAGGTCTTGCCCATTGTGTTGGAAGCTGAGCTTGGATGTTGCAGTGCCAGGCCTACGTTTTGACACACAACGCTGACATAGCGTTCCATCACTGAAGCATGGTCCTAAAAGCATGCTTTCTCACAGCCTGTCTCTTGCCCAGTCAGTCACCAAGGGCTCAAATAAGCAGGGAAGTCGGCAGGCAACGAGCAAGCTTGTCAGTATACAAGCAGGCAGGCAGGCAGGCAGGCAGGCAGGCAGGCAGGCAGGCAGGCAGGCAGGCAGGCAGGCAGGCAGGCAGGCAGGCAGGCAGGCAGGCAGGCAGGCAGGCAGGCAGGTACAGAAGCATGCAAGCAAGAGCTTGAGGTTACCCAGTTCTAATGACTTTGCGTTCAACACAAAATGACTTCTGATTGACAGTGCCCTCAAGCCTGACGCAGCCAGAGTCAGAAGAGTCATTCAGCACCTCGTCTTTGCGCAAACGCCGACCACCACCTCCCTGTGCAAAGTCAATAAGATATGTCAACCCTCCTGGGTAGCTTGTTGATCTGGCCATGCACTCAGAAGCAGACAAAACCTAGCACATAGCTACCCACAGTCACTCCCAGCTGCTCATTTAGACTCACGACTTGGGCACCACCACATACTTTGCTTGGACGTAAGTCTTGATGGTCAACCTCAAAAAACCTGGGGCATAGCTGAAGGCCCTGCTGTATTGCAGAAAACAACACCATTGCAAATGTTTATATAACCCCTCTCTCTACTGTAGTTGTAACAAAGAACCATAAATATCATGTAACACTATTTAGGACAAGTTGTTGTTCTTTGCAATACTGTGAGTGTCAAACGACACTATTATGTGAAATGCTGTTATGGAAAGAGGACAACAAAACCCAAACAAAGAAGAGAGGGGATGATGCAGGTTTACTGGTTTGAGATGCCGAGGCAGTGAACTGCAGCTATCCTTTGATGACGCTGCAGCACTTGCCCTGTCAAACCATATTGACAGACTGTGGCAAGCAGAGAAACCAGCCCACTGGTGCAATTACCTCATTTCTGGCATCTGAGTGACCTGTCAGAGCCCAGACAGCACTCATAGCTAGTGCACTCTTGCCTGCCCCATTGCTTTCTGCTGCTTGATCTTCCATGTTGCAACCTGTGATGGCGCAGAATCCCAGATCGGCCAAGTCATAGCTGCACTCTTCTCTGCATACACAGCAGATTGCATGATTGTGAGCGACATGTCAGATGTGCAGCAACACGCAATTTAGCAAGGCAGCACTTGCTGTCTGCCCCTGGCAGCTGCAGCTTGCAAACAGCATCACAAACAAGGAGTTGTGCTCAGACCAGGTGTGCTTGATGGTCTCAATGTTCAACAGGGCATGATGTACAAGGAGCACAGGCAGAAACAGCAGCAGTCAGCTTCTGTAACTCTCAAATGGCACATAAGCATATCATGGCAATCAGTGCACAGCTACTTACCTTGCTGGTGTCTTTCCACAGCATGGAAGCAGTACATCTTGGGTGTTTTGTACATAGTCATGCTACAAAGCTGCTGAGATTACCATACCTGAAGGGACCATAGCCTACTATTTTGAGCCTGTGAAGAACAACATCTGCTCGTTCATGCTGAGCTGTTGCATGGCTGCCTGCAACGTCCTGCACATTCCATGTCAGTTAAATTGGCCAGCAGTTCATGGGTAAATACATTGCTATGGTTGTCATCACATACAAGACCACATGTCTGAGTGAAAGAATGCTGGATGAACAACCACTGGATACAAGGTTTCTGCCCAGGCTTCAACATACACAAGCTTCAGGTGAAGCACAAAACACAACACACTCTAGTCCATTGACTGATAAGTATACCACAGCCGTGGGTGCTTCCAAGTCAGAGCTGCCATGTCATAGCAAGCTGCCATTGGCTAAGAGCAAGGATTTGCCAGCACAGCAGTAGCAAGAACTCGGCAGACTTAGACCCCCAGAGAGCAATGGCTCCCACTGACAAACCTTCAAAAGGCTCTGAGCTGCTTGTAGAGCAACACTGCTCATGGTAACAGTCTTGGCATAGCTGTCCAGCAAAGCCTGGGGACTTAGATTGTCACAGCCTGAGATGCGGGGCGCACTTTGAGCAGCTGCAACGATCACCTCAACTTCAATGCCTGCATTGCATGTAAATGTCTCAATGCCAAGATCAGAACAGAAAGCAGGCGCCAACTGAGCTTCATGTCACCTACATTTGAGCATGACAATGCAGGCATCCTCAATCACTCACAACCCTCAGCTCACCTTGACCTCGGTATGCTTCAGCTATGCTTTTTGTGCCAGCAAACTCTGAATGTGGAACAGTCCATTTTAGCCTGCGTCGCACTGGTCACACTGACATAGGAGCACAACTTTGCTTTCAGGGCATACATATGCAATGCCTTGTGAGTGCAAGCTAGCTCCTAGTAACACTTGTGACTTGAAGCTTGCTGTGCCAAGACTGCTTTGTGATGCATGTTGGCAAAGATGCCTGGCAGCTATGTGCATCTGTGGTTGCACTCAATTATCAATGTCTAAGCCCTGAGCTACAAAAGACCAGCACAAGTGGGACAGCGCTATGCAGTACCATCTTCTGACTGCAGAGTAAAGGAGATCCAGACACAGCGATTTTGCCACTGCATGATCACATGTTCCCAGTCAAACCTTGTACACAACTATGTGTGACAAACCTGTCGCCTGCACGCAAGCCCTGTGGCATGGCCTGCTGTGCACCCTCAATATAGAAATGCCGGGGACCAATATCAAGAGGGATCTCCTCTATTTGCTGATAGTCATGATCTAGCACAATCAGCCGCTTACTTTGCCCTGCCTCATTCATTGACACTGCAGTGCATTGCAATCAGCTATTCATGTTCAGCACCAGGTGAAAGCTGCTGTGCAAATTTGTACTTTGAAGCATGTCTGCAATGCATTCACCAGGCAATGACAACGCAGTATCTTTCTTGGGTCAGATAACTTGCTGTACCCCTATGTGCATGCAATGCTCTGGCGCACCAGTGAAAGCTGTCTTCATACATGCGTGTGTCATGCAGACACTCATTGGCCCTTGTCTGCAGTGCTTACAGCCTTGCAGCCACTGTCTGGGCATACAATAGGGGCCCTACCTTGATAGGGAGAGCCAATATAGTGAATGTTGGTGTTAGGAACCTGATGTGGAATATGATAGTGTCCTGTGTAGGTGGGAATGCCAGCAGGAAAAGCAGCAGGTGACAAACCCTCCTGTGCCTGGTTCCGCTGGTTCCACTGTGCGCCAACCTGTGTTTACCTCATCTTGTAAACCAAAGACTCAAAATGTGCAAAGCCACCTTGTTCAGGCAATGTACAGCGAGTCTATGGTGTCTGCTAGACTGTGCACTCTCATGCCAGCCCAGCAGCTGCATACATACAAGTATTTTCGAATCTAAATTTGGTGCACCTAAAGAAATACAACAGAAGGCATGCAGTTTGATTTATAGAGCCTACCACGTCTGCATGGGCAAACACTGCTGTGACTGAGCCTGCCTGCTGCAGTGCTGCTTGCAGCTCAACCACATTTCTTCTGTATGGCAGCCACAGTGCGTCCATGAAGATGCAAGGCTGATCAATCATGATCATGCTGCGGCATGC
>JAABUO010005542.1_pt1 | contig 14644 bp, 15 predicted proteins | sample 5559291 | NCBI WGS metagenome assembly JAABUO01 (sample SAMN10711878, study PRJNA513372) | rock metagenome | isolation source: Antarctica rocks | place: Antarctica: Victoria Land, Finger Mt sud | reverse complement strand
GCGTCCTGCTGCATATCCTCGGACATGTCAGCATTCTTGATCACGGCTTTTCTTTCCGACATGATGCCTGTGCCTTCTGTTGAAGGTGCAACAAGGCAAACAGGCGTCTGATGCGGAGAAGGAGAACTAAGCCCGCTTGCCAGCCAAAGCTTCGTTCGTAATTTTATGCCGCATTATACATCTGTGCGAATAAGGTAATTCCTGTATTTCCTCAACTACATGACTGCCCTTTTGCAGCCTTCTGCTTGTGTACTGTGTTCATCTGTCGGGACTCCAACAAAGCTGTCGAGCGCCTGTGCTGCACGGCAGGACACCGTGGTTTGCTCCGCCACTGCACGTCGAACCAGACAACGTTGTCTCAGCAGCAGATCGTTAGGGTGTAGGTGAGCTCGCGTGCACCAGGCGGGCCCGGGCGTGGTCACCCGGCAGAGGGTCGTACGGCTGCCACAACCGCAGCGCCTGGCAACGAGCATCGGCCATGCCGAGATATTATTGTGATTACTGCGACACATATCTGACTCATGATTCTGTAAGTCTCAACTCAATATGCGCCAGTCCTGCTTGTACTCTGAGCATGCTTCTCATTCAAATCTCATGCATGTTGTGCTGCTGCAGCCTCAAGTTCGAAAGCAGCACAATGCAGGATATAAGCACAAGGTATTGGCGTACCGCTTACGGTGACACCTGCAGACCTGGATACTTAATCCCTGCAAATTATCCATTTCTCTACCTTACATGTGGCTCATTTGCAGGCGAACGTCCGTAACTACTTTATGCAGTTTGAGGAATCACAAACGCAAAGCCTTATTGACTCCAAGATCATGGAATTTGAGATGAAGTCTAGACAGGGCCTGCAGGTGAAACATCAACTGGAATGCATGTCTGGCTGTCTCAGACCTACAGGGACCATCTGCGTCCAGCATTGTTGACAGAGTAACAGATGCAACAGCGTCTCATTCCCATGTGTCAGAAACTGGAGACGCTAGCTTGTCTCATACCCTAAGACATACATGTTGCAGCAGCCCAGCGCCTGCTAGCAATATGCTGCCCCACAGCTCAAAGGAGAGTTGATATGAGTGAAAAGAAGTTCGTGAGAGTTGGTGAAGTTGAATCCAGCATGTGATCTTTGGCAGATAAGCAGCAAACATTCTGCATACATCTACCTTGTGCTGGTGAATGTCTGATTCTGACTTGTTCATCTTGTCACAGGGACCTGCAGGGATGCCCCCCATGCTCATGCCTCCTGGCATGATGCCCCCAGGGGGTATGCCACCTCCAGGCATGGGTATGCCTCCTATGGGCATGCCCCCTCCCATGATGCAGGGCATGCCCCCCAGGCCAGGCCAGTTAGGACCACCCCCGGGCTACAGACCGCCACAGAGTAAGGCTTCATACTGCTAGAGCTAGACTCCTGGTCACTGGCAGCTGCATACAGCTAGCACATTCCCAAGGTTGATTACAGTCCTTTGCCATTGTTGTGACCACCACTTGTCTAAGTAGTTACTCCGCTGCAGCAGTCTTTCAAGTCAAGTGCTTTCCGAGAGGCTCTATCAGCTGAGCGGCTTTCAGCTGTGCACCTCTACTAGAAGCATGCTTGTAAGGTGAATGGGCAACCGCAACCAATGTCCCTCAAGACTTTCTGTTGATCAGAATTTCTGCATGTATACAGGTTTGCCACCTCCTGGTATGAGGCCGCCGTTCCCTATGCCAGGGGGTTCCCAACTCCCTCAGGGTCAGCCATCCCCGCAGCAGCTGGTACCACCCCCGGGCTATGCAGTGCAAGCTCAGTAACCCCTTGCAAGATGAGATACATTTTTTGCGCCCTTCAGTATTCAGCTTTGATATTGAAGTCTGCCAGTTAGGCAACATCCGGTCATTCACCCGTTCTCCGCAGATTACTGATGTTGCACAACAGCAACTGGCTCTGATGCACAAGCACAAAGGCACCAAGCATATTTCCATCTGATGTCTCCTTCAGGTCTTGCAATCCTGCACATCCACGCATGACAGTGGTAATGGCATTCCATAGGAAGTCATGATCTAGCTGGGATCCCATTGTCCTGGTGGCATGCTCATCTTGTCATGCAGCTTCTATGCTGTTTGCAAGGAATCGTGACAATGCACTTTAGGTGACTTGTCATGTACAACAGAAAACTTTCTTTGAACAGCGCCTTGTATGCATGAGATGTTGCCCAAAATATGGTTGAAGCCTTGAATTGCGCCGATTTTCCCCAATGAGCTTGTTAGTAAAGCAATATACAAGCATCTTGCTACTATTTCCACAGACTTAAGTCGAGTCGTGCACCAGCCAGACTTGGCATTTGAGCCAACTTTGCTGGAAGTTTGTCATGCTAATCTGTGCTTGGAATGTGGAGAGTGCTGATTTAACTAGCGCGTATTGTACAATGTGGGGTATATTTGCTCATGGCAGTCGTTAACTCAAAACACGTTGGGATGCGCCAGCCCCTGCTTGCAACGGACTCATGCAGTGAGATAGCTAGTCTTCTCAACGCCATATATGTGTGACTGACCCCTCCATGACACAGACTTGTTTGAAACTGAGTGCATGGATGCTTTGCTTGCTCATAGACCATCGTAGCCTGACCATGCGTATTACATGCCTACGTGTTCATGCACGTGATCATAGACAGTCTACGTGTCCGTGTACAAGAACGCCGTACTTCTCAGCTACCTAAGTATTGTCTGACTCAAACCAACTTCCCTGAATTGTGCACAAAACATCAAGACAAGGCCATGCTGCCACTAGTACAGAAAGCAGGCACACATCTTGCATGAAATGATTGCAAGACACAAGCTTCAAACGAATGAAAAGATTGCAAAACTGCAGAGAGGGGTATACACATGTGTACCAGAGAAACCTTTGTTGGCTAGCTTGAAACAGCAGCATGAGGCCTCAAAAACAAACCAGGCATCAAAGATTCACTCAGATCATTGGGAACAGCATCATTCATAGCTATCTTTATTGGCTGGTCACCAATCTATATACACTTGAACACATGGCACTAACCATGGTACAGCATGCTTCAGGAAGGTTTGTATCCCTGCCCAAGTACATCATGTCTGGACTCTAAACTATAGAAGACATAAATTAACCATCATCAGCATACACCCCTTGATCGTAGACAGTACTGTATGTAGCAGAAGTCTTGTTGCAGCTTGCTTCCTGTGCTTTTGCAATGAAATGAAGGAGAGGCGCCATTGTCACCATGATGTGTGATGTGCGTCACTGTGAGCTCCCTGACATGATCTGACATCGCAGAGCCACTCAAGAAAATGATGCTTTGTGGCCAGAGGCGCAGTTGTCACCATGACCCAAGGAGGCTGCATCACAAAGGAAGCTGAGGATCCAGCCACAACTGAGCTCAGCATTTGACCACAGAGGGAGCCCCCATTGGACTACCCTGCCACAGCTGCACAAGCTCAACCAGCTGTGGCCATCTCAGCTGAAGCGTCGCTCAGGTCTGCAGCTGTACAGGAGGTTGCAGCCGTGTTGCCATCTCCTGCAGCTGTGGTGCTGTTCTGTGTCAGCACTGGATTGCATCTGGCTCCTGTGCCGCTGCTGAAAGGGGCCATCTGCAGAAACAAGCACACCAATTGATACGTGTGACCCACTGGAGGCATGTACTGCAGCCTAAGCTGCAAGCATATTGTCTTAGTAATCTAGTATAAGCAAAGCTGAGAATCTGCATATGCAGGTCATGGGCTGACTTGAGAAGTAGCCACAAAACAGATAAGCTGAGCAGACGAGGCTGCAGAGGGACCTGCAACTGCATGCACACTCTACAGGACCAAGTACATCAACCTCTTATGATGTACACCGGCCACACATGGTATCCCCTAACTTGCCAAAATTTAGTGACCCAAAGCCAACTCAGCAGCTCACGCCCAAACTATCATCACACACAGAACAATAAACAGAGTCTGGCAAGGGCAGGGTGGTGCAACCGCAAAAGCTTTGTTGTGAATTCTGTGCAGCTCCCCTTGCACTGCAAAGATATCATCATTCAAGCAGAAACAGCAAACAACTACATCTCTGCACATGGATCATGAGACTACAATAAAGGCAGAGATTGTCAGCTGGATTGCAACAGCTCCAGCTGCTGCCATTGCTCAAGTCATAACAACATCAAAAGCATAGAGCCCAGCGGTGCTGTTTCTGACATGTTTGTGCACTGCAATGGAGCGTACCGAATAGTTGGAGGGGAAGAAAGTGGCAGGGGTAGGGAAGTCTGTCTTGATGATCTGAGCACCGGCAGACACAAGAGCATCTCTCCTGGTGGTGAAGTTATATCTGGCCTCGTTGCAGTCCTCATCTGTGAAGCTTATGGTCATATAGCCGGCTTCAACAATCTCCAATGTCCGTCTGTGAGACTGTGCTGCCTGTGGCAAGCAATGGCTTGGCTTAGCTCGCAGCCATGCATCAAGTCAATCGCATAACAGTATTCAGGATCGAAGCAAGCTATGGTCAGAAGGTTCTTGACTCAATGACAAAACACTTTGAGGTCATGGCAGCAGTCGAACATGCAAATTCCATCATGCAGACATGATCTGTATCATTGCAGACCTTTCCTGGTTTGTTGAACACACAGACATGTTCCCCAGAATGGGCTGATCTGGTGAAATTCCCACATCATCAAGAGGCAAAGCCAGGTACAGTAAGCACGCAAGCAATGCTGTCTTTCGCTGCACATGCAGTGGTGCAAGCCTGCACACTTCGTTTGAATCCAGCTGAAGCCAGCACTCACTCTAGTGGTGAAAGAACGTAGTTCGCTAGCCTTCACAGGCGAACTCCACGATAAGCTGTCGTATGTCTGTATGAAGACTCCAGCAGGATCTGTGACAGTCTGCCCACCGCTGTCACCAGAGTTGCCATCCACAGAGCTCACAAAACATAAAGCGCCTTCCAAGTTTGGGTGAAGGGCCAGATAGTCATTGAAGCTCTCAGGTGTCCACACAAACAACAGCCTGCCCCACAAGGTATCCAGTGACGGCCATCCTGGCCCACTGCAGAATGCAAATAGGGAGTCAGCTACTGCAGGGATTGCCAGGAACCCAGGCGGCCACTGAAGCTGTCAATCACCATTGCGAGCCTTGTCTGCTTCACAGCACATCCTTGATGTCAGCTAGCATGCCAACGCATGTTGGGCAGGTGCAACATCACGACAGGTTTCCTCCTCAACTGAGGTTTTGATTGTGCACATGAACTGAGCATGACAGCTGATGAAGGACACTATGTCAAAGCTTGCAACAGAAAAGCTTGCAATAACGCTCAGCACAAAGCAGCAGCAACAAGCAACAGCCTGATATGCTTGCAGTAGCGCTCCACTGCAGCACGTACTGCAGCGCTCCAAAATACCATTTATACAGCAGGATATGAAGCTGAAAAAGCATACCTAGAGTTGACAAGCACAGCGTCTGACAGGGTTGAATAATTGCCCCTCACTTCATCAGGGGTGACGATCTCAGTCATATTGAAGAATCGTAGCACTTCTGCCTCAATCTGATCGTAGCTTGCATCATCAAACACAGGTACTGTGACATACCTGCAACAAAAGCATGGCAGGCTCAAGTCACACTTGTGGCAATACTTGACCATACTTGTATGAGATTTGGCAGCAGCAGCAACATGCATCGGCCCGCTGTAAGCCAGCAGATACATTTTGATCAAACAGGGTGCTGCCAACAGCCATGCATGACTGACCCTGAGGGAAGTCATACATAGAGACACATTGTGAGAGCAGAAGGCTGACTTGCCCTTAACATAAACTCTAACAAACTTTCAAGTGGACAGGCACGAAACAACAAAGCTCGATGCTCAGCATGCTCTTATCAAACAGCCCGAGCTGCCGTGCTGTGCGCACTGCACCTGTACATGCTGCTCTGATTGCCAAGTCACGTGTGTATAATGCAAATGGATTGGATAAAAGCCAAAACAGAGATGAGAAAGGGAGGCAGCATAAGAAATGACTCACGTGTCGGGGCCCGGCGTGGATGATGTCTGCATCACGGCAGACAGCAAAGTGTTCCCCTCACTGCCTAGAAACTCCATAAGCCCAGAAACCTTCTGATTGAGAAAGATGGTCAAGGGAAAATGACCTGGGTTTGCTGCGTGCCAGTCTGCTATAAGCCCCAGGCAGTTGGAAAAGTTGAAGCAGGAAGAGCCAAAATCAACATCAGGCTCATGAAGAACCTGGACATGACCACGTGCATATGTCAATCCAAAGAAAAGACAGCAATAAGGAAGCCCTGCAGAATGTCCTCATGGTATAGAATACATGGAGAATGAGAGACAAACCCCATCCAGTCAACTATTAAATGGTCATTGTGTTTATAACTGTTGTACATGTGTGATTGTAACTGTTGTACATGTGTGATCAAAGTGTCAAACACCTGACTGATGAGGCAAGGTCACAACAGCAACTCAGCAAGTGCACTTGAGCTGCAAAGGACTCTCTGCTTGTCTTTGCATGCAAAACTCACATACATTCAACAAGCACATAACTGTGTATTGCACCGCACGCTATGGTGCCATGACACGTAAGCAAGCTTGCGTGTGACACACCATTGGGTTTGCAGACCTGTGCAGACAAGTTGCTGCCAAATAAGATCTTGCAAACATCCCGACCAGTACCTGATGTGCTGCCAAATGCATGCATCAAAAATGAATCTTATGGATCTGCATGGAGGGCTGCAGCTTACCTTGAAACCTGGTGGTTGGAGGGCAGAGTTATTCATCCAGCCGTCAGTGCCAGCTAATCTTAGCAGCACAGACTGGTCATATGTTCCGCCAGTTGGGTCTGGGAACAAGTCAATCTCCAGGCTTCTAAGGCCTGTGATGGCACATCAGCCAATCAATACTAGCTTGCCGCAGTACACACTGGTGGAGGTTGCTACATGAGTTACTTATCAACTGGTTTGGGGATTGCAAAAGGTGCAGCTGCACCAGGTACTCATACATATACAGCAGATAAATCTTCAACGTGACCTGAAGGCGTTTTGTGCATTTGATATCCATGACCAGAACTGCAACAAGTAGCATGGTCACTAGCATGCATCACACATGTTAAAAGGCACATCTCATGCTGCAGATACTCGCAAACTATCTGATCAACTGCTGAGGCAAGCATGCATGCAGGTGAAGGCAACATATCAAGTGCTTGCCTAATTCTAGTTGCTCATAGAAATTGAGGTGTGAATATTGGGTGGTGTTGACTGCTGACTGGGCATATGACGCTGCTACAGCGTCTACGAGAGGATTCCAGGCAAGGTTCTGAATTTCCTCTGGTGGAGCTTGATGATAGCTATTGTGTGTTCCGACGACCTGAAGCAAAGATCCAGCATAAACACTGTGTAGTCTTGAGCTGCAACGGAACAGGCGGGGGCAGATCCGACGTGCAGATTGCTCAGAGAGCGTGGTGGTACCTGTGCCTCGTTCAAGCGCAGCTGCGAGCACATCGCCGCCGGGACGAGTCCGACAAACAGGCATATCACGGCACCGATAAACGAGACGTTTTTCTCGTCTGTGCATCCCGACATGCTGCTTGGAAACGCAGTGGCTTCAGTTTGGTACACGAAAGGGCAAAGCAAAACTAAATTACGTGGCCTGTCGCGTGCAAGCACGAGTCACAAAAACCAAGGTCAACAGGGCATGCTGGCCCGTCTGCGTCCAGGACAGCAGCACGAAGCCTCGGCTGTATCTTGGAGGCCGACCTAGCAAATCACGGCCGTCTGTGAAGGGTCACGACGGCTGACGATGACGCCTCGACGGACCGGTTTACTCGGCGACCAGCTGTCCGAAGCGAAGCAAAAGGATCGACACTTACTCTTTCGCATACATCTTTGCATTACAAATCATATTGCCTGTACATCACGTCATCACATCTGGAGCAAGTGGCAGGTCACAATGCCATCTACGTTGTCCTGACTCCTTGACTTGTTGCACATTTTAGGCACGTGATCAGCCTAGTTGGGCTGGCATACGCCTGTAATTATTATACTCTCTCATACGAGCTTTACCATACGTGCATGCACTTACAAATCAAAGGTTCCATGTATGTACCTGCTGCTGCCTAGCCGCATTGACAGCTCTTTGCGACTAGGCAGGCAGATGCCATGCAGCAATCGCTGCACAGAGAATGTATTCCCGCAGCATGCAAGCAAAAATTTGTTGCAAACAATTGCAATCTGAAGTGCATCTCACATAGAGAAAATGTTACAAGTGTATGCCAGCCCAACTAGCTAGGCTGATCACATTAAAATGATCTCATTCTCACAATGACAAGTTGCAGCTCTTGATCTGACTCAGCCAACCTGAATGATTGCCCTGGTCAGCAACATGTTCTACAGTTGGCTGCAATGCGTCAGCCTGACATACACCCTGCAAACACTAATGGCAGACTGGGTTTCACCAAAACGTTGGCCAAGCTTGGCCTGCCCTAGCTGTAGCAACGCATACAGCAATCAACTGCACAAACAAAGGCAAGCATATCTCCATGACCCAGGCATGTTACCAGGCACTGCAGGTCAGTGCATCCTTGGGAACGTGTATCTGAGATCCAATCTATCAGCGAAACAAAGGCGAGCATTTACCAAAACAAAGCTTTTAATAAACATGACTGGTCATTGCCTCTCTGACTCTGTAAATCAAGATGCTAAGCTCATTCATGCCGCGGGAAAAGTGTCAGTGTTTCAGTGTCAACACTCAGAGTTTCTGAACAACTGCACCAACGCTTGAGGAAGATGTATAGCAAAATTGATCAAGCATTCATTGAGCTGCTAGCAAACATACATCACACTTCAAAATTGTGCAGACAGCATCTTCATTTCTTCTTAGCATCTTCACCTTCATTCATTTTCATCTCCATGCTGTATCAGATCAAGCAAAACAAGCAGGACTGAAAACATATATGCTTTCCCACCCTCAAATTGCAATACACACTGCTGCTTCTGTGGGTCAAATACAGTCTGAAACACATTGCGGTCCGCACTCAAGTTCTTGCTACAGTGGTCACACTGGGGGACCTAGTTCTCATTGAAATGCACCTGGGGAAGGACTCATCAGCCCGTACTTTTGTAAGTCCCAACTCCTCCATAGAACAGACCAGAGTCTATTGACCTATGTATACTGGTCTCAACTGAAGTGACTGTTGTTGACGCCTCCATGGCGTGTGCAGGCTGTGCTGTGTTGCCTGCTAACATTGCGACTGACTGGGAGGCAGAACTTGAGGATGAAGTCACTGATGATGAGGACGAAGTTAGCGTTGGCAATATCGCCGAAAGGATGGATGATGTGTGAACAGGAGCCAAGCTGGAAGACTGCTGAGTTGCACCTGCAAAACACCCACTTAGAACCACTGCAGATCCACAACACCTCATATATACTGATGAGCATAGACCGTAGGAAGCAGGCAACTGATGCTGATATCATGGACTTTGATGCTGTCACAGGAAACAGCAATGACAGCATGGAGCACAATGATGTCAGGCATGGCTGGCAAGATGAGCTTTGATATTTATATATAATTGGCGAGGCAGTTGAAAATACCAGGTGCATGTCTCACAGCAAGGATGCCAAGTGTTGCAGCATGCTTGAAGGCAAATTAGCACAGACAGCTGCAGTATAAGCACAACACTCAGGCGCATGTGCATACTCAACCACAGTCGAGGATGCTCACCTGAGCTAGCAAGCACAGTGGTGGCTAATGTTGTGTTCATCATGCTACTGATTTGCTTCAGGATGTTTGCGTCACTGAGGATGCTGATGCTTGGAGCTGCCTGTGCGACCCCAGCGGACACGGCTGCTGCAGATGCTGATGCAGCAGCAGTGGCAGCTGCAACAGAAGTTGCACTGACAGCATTGGCAGCACTGGAGGCAGCAGCTGCAGTGATAGTTGCAATAGACGCCACTCCTGAGGCACTTGCAGCTCTGGCCGCAGCTGCTGCTGCAGCAGTTGCAACAGCGGCTGCACTTTTCACAGCTGAGGAGTTGGCTCCAGCTGCAGCTAAGGCAATTGAGTAGGATGTTGCTGCTGCCGATGCTGCTGCCCCTGAGGCCATGGCATAAGCAGGTGCATAGCTTCCGTAGCCTCTGAATGTGCATCCTGTTGAACATCAATGCAGGCGATGAGTGTTTATGAATGTTTCCGATGAAGGAGTCTGCTTAGCATATGCCTGAGGCGCCTTACCTACAAGTCTTTGTTCTACAGCCCTTGCAGTGTTGGTAGCAATACTGATTGCGGTCGAGCTTGCCAAGTCTGCTGTGACTGCGTCACCGGACGCAGCTGCTGCAGCAGCATAAGCAGCTGCACTAGCACTGGCTGCTACAGAGTACGCTGCTTCGCAAAACCCTTCCTGAGCAGCTTCTATTGCCGCATTTGCGGCGCATATTGCGTATGCAGCGGCGGTCGCTGCTGATGCTGCGACAGCAGTTGAGTTGGCTGCTGTGCTTCCATTGGATGCTGCAGGCACATCATGGTCCTCAATGACAAGACACGTGTGTAGGGCGGGAAAGCGGTGACAAAAGTAAGCAAAGGTGTACGAGCATGCTCGTGGTATGATGCACGTTGGCACTTGAACACAAAGCGGCCTTCAGCATCGGCGACACAAGCGGCAGCGAGTACATTGAACCGGCAAGGGTCACTGCTAAATCACTCAAGCCCGTGAGCCAAGATCTTACAATTGCAGGGGTCCTACCTGCGGCTGCCGCTGCGGCCGATGCAGCAGCAGCGTTGCTGACTGCCGCACTAGCTTCGTTGGCAGCGGCGGAGTTGTACTGTAACAGATGCCGCTTCGACTCGACAAGCAGCAGATCTGCAGCACAGGTGGAATTCGAAAGGGGCTCAAAGATCCTTGGCAACGCGAACTCTCAGCGGGACATACATAAAAGCGAACGTATTGCAACATCCGAGTTGCTATGGTACCGGCAGCACGAGGGAGGTGCATGTTTGGCCACGTAGGGCGGTAAGTAAACGCGCATACCTGGTGAGATCGCCAAAATGAGCAGCAGAAGCACCACAACGGAGCCGGCTGGATGGCGCGTTTTCATGCTGCCGGCTTGCCAAAACATTTTCGCATTCGTGCTAGGCAGCAAACGCAGTAAGTTGCATGGACTGCCGGCGTCCAGATAAAGTCAGTACTCAGATTGAAGTTCTGATTACTAAAACCACTTGAAAATGTACAGTCACGGAATTGTGCTCACGGGGCGCGGATTGGCACCCCCTGTCGATCAATGCTAGGAGTACGCTAAGGGTTAGAAGATCTGGTGCGTCAGTGGGGACAAACAGCATCCACGAAAATCATCCATCTCTGGTGACCAGCTGACTAGAGACCCTGGGGCTCCTTGACCCGTCAACGTGCATTTAAGACAGGGCAGTGAAGTGATGCTCAGCTTCTCCTCTATCTGCAGACCATAACAGCACACCTGCGTGTCCACTCTCTTTGCATATGCGTCCCTGCTCTACACAATCAAGTCAGCTGTATCATTGCAAGCAGCTAGTTTACTCACATACACGTTTTACACTAGCAGCTATTCACATACACATTGTACAACAGTACGCATCAAAAGTGAGCAAGCAAGCAGAAGCGCATCTGGTGTGATCACTTTCACGGTAAAACTGCAGTTAAGATGTCTATCCGAAGCTTGAGTGAGAATGCTCGTTGCGATTGCGATGCCTGTGAAAAGATCAAGTGCAAGTGCACTAGCGTTGCTTTTGATTCCACAGTCCAAGTGCTGATATGGTGAGTCAGCAGAACACCGTGGTGCAGCGCAGCGTCTTTGGTAGGCACAGGCTGAGCAAGGCATTTGAGCATTTGTAAACGAGTCAGGACCAATATCTTTCATGTAGGCACCAAGTTTTGTAGTCCTGCACTAATACAATTGATTACATCTGCAACACTGGGTGTCCACCAAGTCCAACAGACTACCGTGTGTTGGTTTGGAACTCATGATAGGGTCCAAATAGTGAAGGTGACGCTACAGGACTCATGCAGGATGGTGATGTCACCAGCTCCAGCAAAGCTTCCAGTCAGAAGGTGAATGGCGTTTATCTGCACAACATGGTAGCAATACAACAGCAATTCAACATGAGCTTAGTGAGTGAACAGCAAAGTGCATACCAGATTGCATCAATTGGCTTAAGCCGGCTCAAGCCTCAGTACAATTGAAATAATAAGAGCATCTCTTGCTGACTCAAGTCATGAGACATGAGCTCATGATTAAGAAATACAGAGCCCTCTGCAATAACTACCTTTTCTGGAATGCCCCACACGTGGACATGACCTGACTAGGATGATAAGACATGACTTGAAATGCGTCACATGGTTGGTTCCTTGACAGGCACATGTGTTGTACAGCTGACTCTGAGTTAGTCACAACATTGAGGCGCCCTTAAAACACAGCTACAAGTTTAACAGCTTGCTTCACTGGCCATTCTGCAAGCGTGTCACACAACCAGAGGAGCACTTGCTCTGTTGTGTGCTCAGAAGTTGACGCACCAACTTAATCATCCGACCCACCCTGACCAGTTGATACATAGTGACATTGCAACTTGGGGTGACAGTACGCATTGTGCAGGGGATCGCTTGTTAGCATGGCCTTCATTTGTGGCAAGCAGCCTGCTTCCTCAAGCCCAAGCACTAGACGGGGCATGTCACATCTGCATACAGGTTCACAGTCTTTGCGATTTTGGTTTGCACAGACCCTATAATCTGGGACCTGGGTACGCATTGGAATACCAAAGCCTGTATCTGCCCATGCCTGAGCCATGGTTGCTCTTGCCAGCATACAGCTTGCGGCCTTCCAGATGCTTGTTCAGTACAAAAAGCATGAGCGGTTGTGGTGAGTGGCTTGCTGTTGACTTCTTCAGCATACAAGCATCAGCAAGTGATCGTGACAAGCCAACAGGGGTCTCTGGCTTCTCAATGCCAGGCAAAGCAATTCCTGACTTTGCTGTAGCTCTTTACTTGCAACAAAATCGATGCTGGGAGCAGATAGGCAAGTCAGAGGAGTGTGACACAAGCTGCAATAGAGGCAGCACTAAAGCTAGCACGGCCAGCAACAGAAAGGAAGCAGACAATCAACGGAGACTGATCAAAGTCTACGATAGCCTGCGCACTTGTCGCTGAGCACGGAAACAAATACAAACGTAGTCAGCAATGTTGCTATGCAACGCTTCGGCTCTGCAGTGACGCTGAACTTGGGCACACGCTGCAAGAGGTTTTTTCTGATGCAGTGACGTTTGAACAGCGGCTGAACATTCTTGAAACCTTGGCAAGCATCGCAACTATATAGCAACTATATAGTCGTTTGCTTTCATACAGCTGTGCATTTTGTCTTACAATCCAGCTGGACTGCTCAGCAGCTGCCCTTTCAACATAGGGGGAAGACATAGCAAACAGTACCGTACAGGTATATCACAGTGGTGGACTTGATATTGAATTCTTCACACAATTACTGCTTCATTTATTTGCTTTGCAACACAGCCCTGTGATTAACTTGGTATGTTGCTTTGTAACAGAGGCTTTGTTTGGTTTGGTATGCCAAGATACATGTGGAAAATCAAAACTCTGCTGTGCATCATCAGTTTTGCAGCCTAGCCTGTCATGGAACTATCAACACCTTTGTACAATTCTCAAGCTTCTTCTCAAACTTTGTGTATGCACCTTGTACCGCCTTTTCATCATGCAGGGAAACTTCATGTGAGAAGATTTTGTTGCCTGGGAATGGGTCACCCCAGTATTTCTTGCCTACCAACGACATTAGCTCATCCATGTAATGGCGAGCTGGACATCGACCTGCAACACGGCACATGTTGGCTTGCACTACCTACCCAGGTTCCAACTGCACCAAACAGCATGACCACACAAGGCTCTATGAACAGTATTTTTATGCCTAAAGGATTGCAAGTTACTACATGCTGTCACTAGGTGTGCGTGTAGGCATGATTGTGGGCTGCTTTACTCGTCAGAAGGAGCTGCAGAGCTTGTCTGCTTACAGTTGCATGGCAGGAGGGCATGCATGCACTCACCATTCTTGTATGTCACGTTTTTGTTGTAGCCTTCAGCCGGCGTGAAGGCCTTGAACTCTGAATCGGTGTGCAGCCCAACAGAAGAGATCACGCCTGCAGTCAGCCACTCAATTCCTCTCTGCTTGCCCTCCCAGACCAAAAATTATTCATGCCAAAGTAAAAAATGTCTGCCTCCTTGCTGAGTTGCTCACCCGTTGAAGCACAAATACATGCTCAGAAACACCCACATGCATACTGATATTCCCCGAGCTGAACCATGTACTGATAAAAAAGAAAAGAAAAGTTTACGCTTGTCAGCGATCATAACGGGAGCCTCCTAACGCGGCAGCCTGGAGCCCATGTACTGATACAGAGAGCAAGCCAGGGAATTGATTTGATTTTGGACCCCTGTCCAGGCCCCTGCAGCATTCACATGTCAATTTGCTGACCGCAGTAGTTTGGTTGCTCTGCCATGCTAAGCTACATGCCCACAATGTTGCCAAAGGACAGAACAAAAGTGTTACATGCATTTTACATACCTCCCATTCTGATGAGGTCAAAAGCCAGCTTGATAGTGGGCTGAGCTCCAACAGCTTCAAGGGCGCAGTCAACCCCCCTGC
>JAABUO010005540.1_pt1 | contig 14647 bp, 8 predicted proteins | sample 5559291 | NCBI WGS metagenome assembly JAABUO01 (sample SAMN10711878, study PRJNA513372) | rock metagenome | isolation source: Antarctica rocks | place: Antarctica: Victoria Land, Finger Mt sud | reverse complement strand
AGAGATTGGGATTCGTGTTCACGATTCTGAAGATTAAGGTAGAGAGGTTCGCAGGGGAAGTCGTTAGACAAGACTTTATAGAGTTTGAATAATTGCTGTACAGAGCTTTAGTAATCTTACTTCGATGTCTTTACAGAGTTTAAAACTGAAGACTAACCGTATTTAATCGATACGCACTGCTTAAGTTCTCATTCGATGTTTTAATTTAATTTCTTTATGCTTAATTGTAAAATTTTATGAAGTCTTAAGCATGTGAAGGTCGGTGCAGCCCAATTTGTAGTGATATTTGCATCATTAAATCACTTAACATGAATATACACTTAGGATCTCCTCACCAAAATGTACCTCAATACATGAGTGTTTGTTTCTACAATCTCATCCAGTTTTTATGATAAACTCTTCAACATCTAACATGTAGATTAGCATGATTTCGGACTGTAGTCATGAGTGTAAAGTGTTGAAAATTAGAACTCTTTTCCACAGGTTTATATGCGTTTTGGTGGGGATCGCGTAATTTGGTGTCCGACGACTTTTTCTGCCGACCCTCGGACAACGTAATTTTAAGGTGCATCAATTATGATTGTCCGGAGCAAGCGCGTGACTGAACCTGACAGAGCGTTCAAAAGAAGGGGTTTTGAAATATTAGGGTAGGGATTGCGTTAGATGTCTCGGGCCTTCAATAGCAGTGAAATGCTCTCTGAAGGTGATTGGTGCTTGAATTTTACCAGGCCAGCTTTCGGGATATTGGCACACGGGGAAAAAGGGTCTTGGGCGGATATCGGGTATGTAGAAGAAGGTAAGAGAATTCAAAGGATTAGCCGAGGGAAGACATTGGACGACTGACTAGATGGTTTTCAAGGGGGTAATTTACCCCATTTACAATACCAAAACCGGTTAGCGTACTTTTGATGTAACGAAAATCTGAAGTTTGCCACCTCCATTATAATCAGCTTTGACTGTATTACATATTTAGGCGAATCCAGGCAACCCATACGCTTTTTCTCCGCATTTGGCATTTTCGCCCCTTCACCGGTTCACCCCTCTCTGCGCGCTTATGACATTTCCCTCAAACATGGCACGCAGCTCCTCCACGTGTTCCGCACCTCCTTTTCAAGTCTCTGAAATACTTTGTTATCAGAATTCCATTTGCTGTTTTAGAATCGGGCTGCTATGTATTGTTTGTACATATATTGTAAGTCATAGGGGAGTAGCTGCAGGGAGGGCTTTGGGCAGTGTGGCATCCGTTCAGTCCGCTGGAAACAAGGCAAATCGATGATTATCGGCGACGGGGTGCTGTGGATTTGGAATACGGAGACCAATGAAGGATTATTGTGCTGCATTTGGGCGGTGGTTGCCATCCTGGTGGTCGTCATCATCGATGCCTCGAATATGAACAAAAGAGCGGTGAGAGCTCTGAGGGTTATTGGTTTGTACAGTACTGCCTATCCTTCTGTAGGGTTTTACTCTGGGGTGGGAGTCACTTTGGAGTTATGTTCCGGTTATGAGGTGGTACGACTGAAGAATGGTGGTAATATCGTCAATGTACTCTTTCGCTGGGAGGTCTCTGCTGATGGTGTGGCCACAGGGTCAGTATTTTGGGGGCTTCTCCACGAAACCAGTTATTTACGTTGAACGTAAGTATGCTATTATTCCTGGATATCGGTAACTCAAATTCACATCATGATGGATTAAACGAGACCGGATTGCAGGACCACGTATATAATAATACATAATGTGTAGTGTAAAGGAGTAGATCTGCGCTCCCTTAGGTTATTTGGAATAGTAGAAACCTTCGAAGGACATTCAAATATTCTCTTATGCTTGGGAACTCATCACGAGTGAGCCACTATTGCCCAAGAAAACGACTAATACAGCCGCATACGCGGCTGTAGCTGCAAAGACTTCTTGTCTCTTCGCTTTGGTGAAAATTGAGCATAGGGCCGAAAAGCCAAGCGTAAAGACAAAGATGATGAGGATTTGGCAATAGGTGTTGCGCTCGACGTCGGTTCTTCTCCGGGGTTGTAGTCCGAATAAGATGAAGATTGGAGTGAGCAGGGCAATGGATGCACATACGGTGATGGCAGCACGTAGCAGTATGTCAAGGCGAGCAGCGGACAAAAGCGTCACTGGCTCCTGCCCTGTTATGATCTTCTGTTCGGGGGTGCGAAAGATTGCCTAAAATAAATGTTGAGTTTATGTGGACTTAGTTCAGTAGGTGCAACATGGGGCCTGTGAGTAGACATCTCGGGGTGAACATCTTCCCAAGGAAGTCTCCCAAGAGCACACGTTCCAAGTGGACGTTGCCCTAGTAGAGGTCTTCATAGTGACGCGTGGCTAGGGAATTAAAGTGGATGATGAACATATCAACGCGAGTGAGGGGATAACTTACAATCGCGAGATTCCTGGATAATTTTAGGAGGGTGTCCTCCAAGAAGCCTATAAGCCATCCGTGTTCTTGGTCATGCGCTACCGCTACCAAATCTGTGCCCCGGCGTATCCAACCTGCCTCGTCTGCAGCTTGACTTCCTGTATTAGATATGAAATTGGCGAGGCTTTTTTGGTTTCTCTTAGTTGGTCTTCTCATTGCCTGAATCCTCTGCAAGCGAAATAGCGACTCATCTAAAACATCAGAAGACTGAGCAAGATATCCAAACTGAACTAACTCACCATATTCCGCTAACTTTTCTTTGATCTTTGTGAGGAGCTCACGCCGCTCGATTCCTTTGGGACCCTCGTTTCGCCGGCGAGAGACTAGCTTTCGAGGTTCTTCTATGAATTCGTATCTATCGAGGGCTTTGAGGTCTTCCTCTAGCTCGACAAGTTGATCTTGAAGATATAACAGAGAGCAGTTCCGAAGCCAGCCAAACTTTCGATAGATCAAGAAGTGGGGATCACAGTCTTCGACAGCGGCGAGCTTGCTGTACCCGACAATGTAATGATCCACTTTGCTATCGTTAGTAGAATTTCACTGCGTTAGTGAGCCCAACTTACACTTCGGGATAACTTGCTCCACTTTACCACCGTACCTGTACTCTTCAAGATGTTTTGACGAACCACTTTGGGGTCGCAGGGCTCTCTTCAGTCGGTTGGCAAGTGACAGCTGTTCTGTATCTAGAAAGCACCGGATCCACTCAGCGATGCAATGAGGTTATTTGTAATTTATGACTTACTCTCACTGTTATTAGCCTCTTCAACAGAGGAGGGCGGACAACTGAGAGAGTCTTGAATGCTAGAGGCAGTTTCTGCTAGCTCTTGGCGGCCAGTATCTGAAGAAGGAGGCTCAAGTTCTTCTTTCTGCGACGCCAAGCTTGGAGTCCGCACTGGTTCCCCTAGTGTTTTAGACATGACATAGTATGATAAAATTCACAGAGGATTGATATAAGTTCATAGCATGGCCAGTTTTATTTCGAACCAAAATCAAGGCAGCCTCTATCCGATGCAGTGATACGGTGTGAATTTGGTAGACTCCTTGTTGGGAAGGCCGATAAGCTCTAACAAAGGCGAACGTGGCCTATGCGTACGGGCGAAATGGTACCCGAGGAGAGACGAGGAGACCTATCATGATTGAAGACACATCTCCCATGCATGCCTTGTGTTACTGTACAGCCAAGGATCAATCATGTGGCTGTTTGCTCGGCGGAAAAAGAAAAGCTAGAATCCGTTTGTCTTCAGCTGAGGTTTCATTACAATCGAGTTCTTTAGGATACGGTAGGTAGGTATTGTAAGATTAGGGTTGGCTCTAGTCATCCTCGAAGATACAGGGAGACATAACACCTTAAAAGAGAATCGTGTTCTTTCAAGTCACTTTGTGGCACAAGTCTCACCGATCATACGTTCGACGAGGTTCAGAGACACATCCTACCAATCACATGTGTTGGCTTGCAGAGGTCAAAAACAAGATATTGTTTTCGAGACCCACCCTCTATTGGTTAAAAACCTTTAGCCCCTTAAATTAGCTTTGGAAACAAAATATAGTCATTTTCAATCTTCTGATAATCATTCAAACTCCGTAGAAACGTGAGATCTTTTCCGTTCGTCGATTCGCCCGAGGATGAGAATTGATCCACAGGAGAACAAGCACACGTTATGTGTACTCTCATACACCATAATTTTTCAAGTCCTCGGTCTTCGCCCATTCCCGTATTTTATCATCCGGGTGCCTTTTCAATCCGTACCTAGGCCCGTCCTTCTTCATTTTCACACAACAAACGTAGTATTTTTTGTACACGATTTGTCCCCGTTGATCGCGTTCGTATTTCTTAGTGACCTCGTCACCCTTTTCCCACGAAGATATTTCTTGCTAGACATAACATTTAGCATAAAGAGAAATAAGTACTGCACACACAATGTTGTAAGGCATCGTACCCCGACTCCATTCATCTGCTCAGGCCATGTGCTTGCGGAACGGATGCTATGCTGATTCAAAGACGTCTGTCCTTGTCAGCTCATGCTCTAGATCACAGCGCTGCTCACAATTGAAGAGGCTCCTTCATTCACCTTCGGGCCAGAGCAGTTGGGAAAGACTGTGTCGCGAGCCATGGATGCAATATCTCTAAATTTATGAGGATTCGAATACCAAAGGCGTGAGTAATACTAAATAATGATCAACCTCGTCTCTGAAGAGTCTTGCCTTTATGATATTGGATGTAAGGCAGAATTCCAAGCATTCCAAGTAAGGTTACCGCTCATATTGATGCGTACTTACTACTCGCCTCTTATGAAAACTTATTCGTCTTTAAGCCCCGAATTTCCCGCCGTCGAGTGACACACAGCACCCTGCGGTGCTGCCTCGAAGTTCTGCCACGTCACATACCCTCTCCGCGAAAATACTGTGAAATAACTTGACCGCCGCTCCCAAACATTAGGATCAACCAGAAATGTACACCACTCGGCGCCGCATACTCCAGCCTTGTACGACGTTCCATCTACTGCTTATCAGTGATCACCAGGATCTAGAACATATGCGTACTGCTGCCCAACAACGATTACGTCCGGGAGCCTTGAAAGGCAACCTCGGAGCATGTATGTGCATGAACCAAGATATGGCTTGCTGCTTATTCCGCGACGTGCTGGGACCCGGTTGATCTGCCAATAATATCATCATTGAGATACCGAAAATTAAGCTGATTAACCAATAAGCCAGTAAGAAACCGCCCCAGTACCAAGGCTGGCAGAACTCCTGAGCCGTGCGTCCTTGACAAGCCAAAAGTACCCGAATCGCTCGTCAGAACATGCAAAGTTGAAAGGACCAAATTCAAAATGCATACAGCAGGGTATCTCCATCTATAGCCAACAAAGATGACAGAAAGGACTCCTATCCCAAATCATTTCATCAATCGTCATCTATCTCAACTACCTCACTCTCTCTACGTATAAGGGACTTTCTTACACCGCTAGTAAGAGCCTCCTCAGCCCGTGACAAATGGTTACCAGAGCCGTCTCCCTCTCCAGTTTCTTCAACCTCTTTTATGTGCCAATCGCCACTCTCATGCAGAATAATTGCCCTTGCGTCGAGTCTATTAGCTTTTGACAATTCCTCTCTTACCTCCATAAAGAAACCATCTATCATCAAATTTTGCGGTCGAGCGTCACCTCCACAAATTGGACACCTAAATTGGTCTGGCTCGCAAGGCTCGCCTGGAGTCTTGCTGCCACGGGTTTGGAGGAAAATATCTAGATCGAAGCACTGGGTGTGACGACAGCTCTTGCCGCGTACAGGGGTCTTGAATATACTTGACGTGTATGGATCAGTAATATCCAGGATGATAGAAGGGTCGATTATTTGGACCTCTGGATCAAGATTGCTCACACGTTCTGTGATGCGCCTTTGAGCTTCGGACCGTTCTAGGGTCACAACGCTTTCCTTGATCTTCTTATCGGTCGTGACCTGGAGAGTCTCAAGTCCGACAGCATAGACGGCCTTGTCTTCTGACGGAAGCCACATAGTCGCTATTGATAAGGTGTTTTGGCCTTCCTGTATATAATGACTGACATCGATTGGCAGGTCCTTACCGTAATGAAGCTTTCTTCTGATCTCAAGGGAGGTCTCATTCAGCAACATAGCAACAGTCCTCGGCCATGCATTCTCTGCAAGAGTCCAACCGTCCTCGGAGATATCCTTGTTAGGGTCAGAGACTTGAATGCATCGAATACGACAAAGCCGAGAGCCAGTATCGACAGTCCTTGTAGGAGGTGAACCGTCTAATTCGTCTACAGTCTTTGCGAGTAACTGTGCGCTCTCCTTGCTTACTGTAAAAGTCCACCTCACATGTCGCTTGTGCACATGTAGTCGATTAGGCATCACCGCAAAACCCCACACAAATCTAAAGTATTTTATGGTCTTGTCCTGCTTTTCAAGATTGACCGCTCTTAAGATAGGGCTCCTGAGGTGAACTTGATGGAGTGCCGACTCAACTGCATTTGGATGCACGTTAGGTTCTTGAATGTAACCCGGCGGAGGGAAAAATTGCAGCGGTGGTAATGGACATTGTGACGGCGTCGATAACCTCTGAGTCTCACCTTGCGAGTCGATCTGTTCATGAGGCATATTGACACCCGGATGATGAGGGTGCGAGTGACCTTGAATACGTGATTGCTGCCGAATGCCAGCATGCTGCCGATGCACATCAGTTGCTTGCAAACTCAGAGGCGTAGAAGGAACTGCTGCAGGTGAACCTCGAGGTGATTGCTCGGTCCACCCACGGGCTCTGGCCAATGTTGAGTTAAGGCTTGTGTCTGCTTGCGTAATGACCATAACGCTTTCGGACAGTCGATTCGAAGGCGAGACCTCAGGCACGCTAGACAATACCGGAGTCGTATGCGGAAGCTGTGGTCGGTCGTGAAATATTGCAGAACTTGATGCACCATTGAAATCCCCCGTTACCGCAGAACTGTGACGGGTATCTGGGAATTCTGCATGAGATGGCAGGATCGACTCGGGGGGTGGTAATGCAGATGACATTGAGCGTTGCCCCGGAACCAAATGGCTCCAACTGACTGGTATCATTCGTGCACCCGCGGTAGACTCTACAGGTAGCATAGGCGTATGGCCAGAAACATTTTTACTGTTGCCTCGGTCAACCAGCATGCTTACATCCAAAGTATGTGGTCTGTGAGCCTGATCAAATGATTCTGCATCGTTATCACTGGCGGACCTGGCTGGTAGAGACCGAGACTGACTATGATAAGGCTGACCTCTCTGAGGATTTTCCTCGGGCATTACACCAGGAAATCCCCGCCCATTGCGTGCTTGGCAATCCTTTTCATATTGGCTATGATGTAGTTGATGCTGGTCCCAAAGTCTTAGATAGGAGATAATCAGATTTTGATTATAAGCTCTCTTACATGCCTCCGTGACAGCTGCAGGTGTGGCAACTGGAGTATACCTTTGATACACATCTTGCTGGTTAATAAGGAATAATTTCTCACTGCTATGAAAACAATTGTCTTGAGGTAAAAGCCAAATATTACGGAGAATGGCTCGCGAGATGACCCGCTGCAGGACCACAGATCTCAAATCAAGTGCATTCAACTCATCCACAAGAGGTACATAATGTCTTTCCTGACAGAGTGCCCTTAAGCTCTGCCAAAACTCTGCAAGCTTCTCCAGACATCTCAGGACTCTTCCGTAGGATAGTTGATATGCTGTGTAACGTTCGAGCAGGACTCGATTGGGTAGAGGAAAGTTGGTGAACCACTCGACCGCATCGCCGACCAATTCTGCATTGGCACGGATAAGTTGATCTAGTATGTTGAGACCTTGGAGATGTTGTGTACCAAACCCAAGAGCAGAGAAATATTGAACAAATCCTGGATCTCTGGTCTTCATGCAATGCAACTGATGAAGCAATAAGTAATCATGATCGAAGCATTCACAGGCGTCTCGAAGTAGCAATAACCGCCCATCTTCGATTGGACCTCGTCGAGCTCTTGCGTGTTGCACAAATTCAAGACGTGAAGTGATACGGCCTATAGATTGCCGCATGTCGGCTTCTGAGGGGGGGAAAGGAATTGCGTCCGAGGTTGAGTCTGTTACTCCTGTGGTCGAAGACTGGGAGACTGACAGAATGGAGTCCGTAGGCGAAGTTACGGCCAGCTTTTGCAATCTCTTATTCGAATGCAGGTCGTCTCCAGTGGTCCTCTTTCTCGTTGTATTACCATTATAAGCTGGTCCTATACCAGATAGCGGGTTGTTTGTAGGCAAAATCTCTTTACTCTGAGAGTGCTTTCTGGAATCATCAATTTCACCATACCCCTCGGCCGATTTTTCGGTCCGTCTTATATTTGCATCCTGCTGATTCGTTTGCTCTGTCACCACGGGTCTGGCATTCGGAACATTGTGCTGTTCCTTAGTCTGTCGTGCTATCGATAATAGATTCTCACTTCCTATCTCTTGTTCTTCTTCCTCTTCGAGATCTATGATATGAATGCTTTCCTGTCGAGGTTCGTCGCTTGGCGGGGGAGATGGGAGAACAGTATTGACTTGCGCCGTTTGAAACCTTGATGTTTGGGAATCTCTTGTAAGGGCCATAGATGGCGGGCTTGTATTTGAAGAAGATTTTGAGACATGGGTTGCCGTTGGCAAAGTACTTGGTGTATCTTGGCATGTTTCGGCTGTTGCTCCCATTGGAGGCAGATTTCCCGGTCTTGCATCCGCAGAGCCCAATGTTGGTGTTGTTGAATTAGAATTTTGGCGCCCGGGCATAGATGAGCGGTCTATTGACATTGGATCTCCCGTCATCCATCCTTTTTTTATACCCCCAACGAACATTGTTGCGGTCGAGTTGGACGACTCAGGGACTTTGTCTGGTAGGTGCAGGAGAGAGGTACCACCTTTGTCTCGGGGACGTTTTGGCGGAGAAGGCATCGGTTTTAATCCGATTTTATTAACCTTCTCATTCCCGTACGACCATACGTTAGCAGCTATCAAATAGTTGCAACAGACTCTTTAACTCTCTAAACCAGACAACAAATGGGCAATAGTACACATAGTGGCACAGGTGCACAGAGACCTTACAGCTAAGAGTTTATTTCATCAAAACCCCCATAACGCCTTCTTACCATTTGCTTCGTCGACAACTGAACTGTTGTTGATATGAGAGTACCTCCGTACTTTATATCAATCACATCTGCTAAGCGAAGGTCGAAGGATGAGCTTTAAGGTTTGAGCGAAGCATATTAGCGTCTTGACCGATACCGCCGCCTTTCAACAATCCTGGCACGCCTGGGAGGAGGAGATTAAGGCAGTGTGGGAGGTGGAAACCTAAGGCAGTAACAATTAATATATAATTATTCCCTTGATACTTTACCTCCACCATACTGCCCCCAAGCTATTAAAGCATCGTGCGAGGGCTGTGAACCCCTCGAAGCAGTTTTTGTTAAAGAAACATAACATAGTAATGTACGAATTTCGGTCAGAAAGAGTCTTCGCAATCCGCACCTTCCACTGCGATCTACTACTTTGAGTGTCGGCTTGCTAGTCGTCGTTGGAGACGTTGCAGAGGAACGAACTACCCTCAGCTGATCTAAGCTGATCAAGAGATTCAACGAAGCTGGCTGTTATTCATACACAGTAGCAAGCATACACTATTCCTCGATCTCCAACAATCCATCGAGCCAGCTGCATGCGAATGATTTGAAGAGCCGCCTTCAATGACTCAGACACTTTCAAAAGTTCGCGAGTTTGCGTGGAACGACAAAATTTAAAACCATGGCATTTAGAAATTTAGGAGGAGCGCAGCAGAAAGCTCTGCCTGGACAGGTGCTGCTCGTCGTCCGTAAGTTGTCCACGGTCAAGGCGCAAAACCACCCAATCACCTTGTTGTTGGACTGTCAATATTCGTTGGTCTTGCGCGATAGGTGGGAAATCGGTAGAAAGATTATTTGCTAACGAAAACGAATCATAGATGACTTTGAAGCCCGAAGCCCGGACGAGTTGAGCTTGCGCAAAGGAGACAGGATAGAGCTTATAGAACGCGATGACGACTTCGGAGATGGCTGGTACCTTGGAAAGCACGTACAAAATGGAAGAACGGGGCTGTTCCCAGAAGGTAGATCCGCATATGTCAAGGACAAAGAAAGGGTCGCTAATACATTGTTCTCCAAGTCTATACCACCATTGCACCGCGACCGACAAATTCTGTCGCTACTACCATCTCTCCAAGCCAAGCCCCACCGTCAAATGTTGTCTCCAATTCATTTGCGAGAGATTTGTCGACCCGGGATCAACCAAAATCGGCTACCCCTGAAGCCTCAAGCGAAATAGCATCCCAAACAACTCGGCATACGAACGGAACCGAACTATTCAGCTCGGGAGATGCTACTCCACCTCCCCTCAACACAACACCACCGTCGCAGAAGGCTACGATAACTGCTCACACTTCGAGTATAAGCAATTTGAGAGCACAAGGCGAAGATAGTCCAGTCATGAATGAGACTCTTAGTGTGATCGATGAGCACATCATTGATTTGAATACTCCAGGCTCGAGTGTTCGCGCAAGCGAGCGCAGAGGAACAAACGATTCCGGCAGTGAGTATAGTAGTCACATTGACCACCGTCTATCCTACATTGCTGGCCATGAGACAGACGAAGAAGATAGCAATCTTCGCAGACGCAAAGACGTTCAAAAGTGGACACCAAGTCAAGTAGCACAAGGTTTACTGGATATGGGCGTTGAAAGCCTGCATTGTGAAGTTTTCAAAGAACAAGAAATCACGGGTGAAGTACTGCTCTCTATGGATCAGACATCGGTGATGTTGAAAGAATTTGAGCTGGGGGTGGTTGGTCGCAGACTGCGGACATGGCAGATGATCAAAAAGCTGCAAGATGAGGTCCGAAGGCAAGAGAAGCATGACACGAAAAGGCTAACCCTGTCGCATGGTGAGGCATCCTCTGATAATTTTGAACTTGGTGAAAGCCAAAGCAGTGTCAATGGATCCATTCTGCCGTCGTTACCGCAAGTGAGCAACCAGCAGGCATCCAGAATAACGCATTCGCGACAAAATTCACAGCAAGAATTTCACAACGCACGACAGGAGTTTTTGAGTTCGCATCCTTCACACTTATCTCAGTTGTTTGGGAATGAGCGCAGTGATATAAAGCCAACACCCATGTCCTTCACACTCAGTTCTCGACCTGGCAGCCCAACACTCCGACCTTCTGCTGCTTCTATCCGAGAATTCAATCACTCAAGACGCCATTCCTCAGTAGACTTTGCCGCAAACTCCAGGGCAGACAATCCACCAGGCCGTATATCTCCTACAACGCCTAATCGGATGGTTGCCTCATCTCACCATAAAAATAATTCACTTGACCGCGGGTGGACCATGGGTAGTGCTGTCTCTGTAAACAACACACGACCACTCTCGGCTGTCAGTACTCGACGAACTCTAAACACAGATCATAATACCTTTGATCCAGACGTGCAGGATTCCGTGCACTCTGCAAATGCGCTTCGGGATCTTGATCGTGGATACGCCTCAGGAGGCGAAATGGAAACGAAAAAAACGCGCAATGTGCTACGGAAGCGAGATGTCGCCAGTGCGAGTCACTCTAGACAAAGCAGCAACATAGAGGAGAATCGCCGAGCAAGCATGGCAGGTACAAAACGTCATTCCCGTTTTGGTAGTGTCGATTCAATCCGCGATACAGTTGCAGCTATGACCTCTCCGGCCACTAAGATGTATCATGGAAATAGCTTGAAGGGAAGATTCCGTAGCTCCAGTGCCACCGAAGCTAATATCGTAACGACGGCACCTTCGAATGAGCTTACCTCTCCTACTGTTACCAAACTCGAGTACAATCAGAAACCAAGTATGAGCATAGTGACATCCTCGCCAAAGCTCGATGGCGATTTAGCTTCTAGTGTATCGGGTCGATCGTCAGCTGCAGGTCCTGGGTCAGCTTCGAAGCCTCGTATGGGTCTCCGAGCAATATCTGATGCTGTTACTGGGAGCGAGAGAGCCTTGGTTACATCACTAAATCCGATGCCGTCCCCAATCAAGGAGTCTGTTGTAAACTCGCCCACACGCACAGGATCGACGACAACTTCTGGCGCTTCTTTGAGCATTGAAATTGAGAGCACGGATGCCTCTTCTAAGGGCACACCTACGGCATTGACACCTACCAGCGGCACACGACGGAAAACGAAGAAAGAGACGAGCGCATACGTTCGTGGCCTTGAGCTTAAATCGCCTCAAGAGCAGATGATAGGTTGTGATTATAATGGGTGGATGAAGAAGAAATCTTCAAATCTCATGACAACGTGGAAGCCTCGTCTGTTTGTCCTCCGTGGTCGTCGTCTATCGTATTATTACTCGGAAAACGATACCCAAGAGAAGGGACTTATTGATATATCTTCCCATCGTGTTCTACCGGCTGACCACGACCTGATCACGGGCATCCACGCAACGGTCACTGGTGCGAAATCAAGCCCAGTATCTCCTTCTAACGCTCACGCTCCCACAATCGCGGCGACAGAGGCAGCCGCACAACCTGAGTCCACGCTGCCGAAGAATGTACAGATGCCCAATGCGGATAACATGTTCATATTCAAACTTGTCCCTCCTCGCACCGGGCTCTCTCGTGCCGTGAACTTCACCAAACCAACTGTTCATTACTTCGCCGTAGACAACATCACACAGGGTCGCCTCTGGATGGCGGCATTGATGAAGGCCACTATTGACCGGGATGAGACCAAACCCATCACGACCACCTACCAGCAGAAGACCATCAGTCTGGCGAAAGCTAGGGCGATGAGGCATCGGCCTCCAGCGCTCATGGGATTGGATGAAAAATCCGAGGGCCTTGAGGGTGGGCCGAAAAGTGATGAGACCGGTCTAATGATTCAGGGAATGCACTCGGAGAAAATCGGAGGAATCTTGACCCGTAAGCGGACGGGAAGCTTGACCGTTATGCCGCGCTCGGCCTCAACACCAGCGGTCGAGGATGAGAAGTCAGACGCTACGGGGTAGGGGAGTCTGGGCAATATATGGACAAATCTAATGTTTCAATAATTCAACGGAGGTATATTGATTTGGATAGGGGATTGGAACAATCCAAGAGGAACATGATTACCGGGCACATACCTTCTGGCTACGACAATACTTAGGGGAATACCAGGATGTTTTATGTTATACAGAGTGTATTGTTAATGTATAAACGCAGACGGTCTTTGAATGGATAATACAGTATGCTCGCTCGTCCATCTTTTCTGTGGTAGAACGTCTGCTTGGTATACTTGTTCCCTTACGGCATTTGCAGTATCGAAGTTTCATTCATCGTAACCCTAAACCTTTCGGTATCCTCTAACATGTGTTCTGTGGCACAGAACCGTAACCCGGATCCCGTGACCAACATCTCCTGCACGACATTTGTGAGGGCCATCAGCGGATCTTGCCGGAGCCTAAACGAAAGAAGGTTTTCGATGGTGGCAAAGCAGAATTTTCCAATCGTGTGAGGATGTTACGGACGCCAATGCCCTTGCCCATTCATGAAGTTAGCAAACCTTTGTTGCGTTACTTCAACCTTGGCTACTTGGGCTGCTGTTACTGATTCGTACTAAAGACAGCGCATCGCAATGAATCCAGTCTATCCGTCCAACATGTGGAAACCAAAGCACGAAGCCGTCTCATATCACGCGGTCGAGTGGACGAGGCTACATCCAAGAAGAACCCATTTTCCACGTCGTGCCCTGGTGCAGACACGGGCAGAGTTTGGTGTCGGCAGATGCAAGTATCCTTGACAAGCTGGCAGCTTCTGATTGGTCCAGTGCTTCGTGGGAGGAATGATCGACTGCCGTAGAGCGGAGATCTGGTGACGGAAGATTTGATGCGAGTGATGGAGTCAGGTACGGAGGTACGGAGGAGATAATTTAGTGCCGCGGAGAGTAACTCCTGAACATGTTGCGTCTTTATAGTTATTATGTAGGTGTTTTTATATACAGTTGATTCTATACGTTCCCTGAGAACAGGATTGGGACACTAAAAAGAGACCAGCCACTAGAGAAAGTCGGATAGGTAGCCCATGACGATGCAAGGGCCAGTCCATTGAGACAATTTTCTCGATATTGATATTCCAACTTGGCCAGTTAGACAGAGGCAGGCTATTTCCACAGCTCATTGTCCAAAAGACCCATCGATTGAACCGCACACTCCTGCCCAATTGGCCCAAAGCAAATACATAGTTATATGGCAGAGAATTCCCTAGCTTCCATCATAAGGCCCAGAGAAATTGCCGTTCCCTCCGTAGCCTCCAGTTCACTTGTGTGTGTGTGTGTCTCTACCCTTTGACCTTCCATTCCTTCATAATCCAATTTTTACTGCCTTGCTGTCCTCAAGCACTAACCTATTGGCGACTAGACCTCCCGCTTCGACTCAACTTCCCACTCTTATGAAGTATTTCCCTTCCTCTTCCCTCCATCCAACTACTCTTGCGCAGCACGACGCTTAAAAGTATCTTTTCAGCGAATTGTTCCTCTCCTCTTCGTGTCCTTTTGTGTCGCGGGTGTTATTGATTTTCTGCTATCGACCTGCACCATTGGCTTCTGTCTACATTGCAGTCAGCGTTGTGGTCTGGTAAGTCCATAAAATCTTTTTCATCTTGGAGTGCCCGCCTTATCCACGTCATACTTCTCAGGCGCTATAGTCG
>JAABUO010005536.1_pt1 | contig 14649 bp, 12 predicted proteins | sample 5559291 | NCBI WGS metagenome assembly JAABUO01 (sample SAMN10711878, study PRJNA513372) | rock metagenome | isolation source: Antarctica rocks | place: Antarctica: Victoria Land, Finger Mt sud | reverse complement strand
CCGCCCACTCCTGCACCTGCGCCACACACAGATCATCACCCATCACCGCAGGATCGGTCCAACCCACCACTCACCTGGGAAGGCACGCCGTCAAGCTCAAAATAAACACGACTGTAGTACTAGAGCGAATCGCCAAAAAAGCGTCGAGATCAGGCTGCGACCGCGCCGGCGAGAACGCCGAAGTCGGCCGGCGCAGCACTGCCGGTGATCAGCAGCGTCACGCCGTTCGCGGTCCGCGACCACGCAGTCTCGCTCCGCACCCCCGGGCTGACGGTCCAGGTCGCTCCGCCCGCGGTGACCGTCGCCGAACCCGCTCCGGAGGTGCCAAGTTCCGCGGTCAGCACACTCAGCGGAGAACCGGACGACTCGATCAGAGTGATGTAGGAGCCGCTCGGCGTCAGCCAGCCGCCGCGGACCGTCGGGGGCGCCTCCGGTGTACCGGGAGGGCCGGCGATCGAGAAGGAGCTGCCATGCCAACTGCCGGGCACGCCGTGCGGAACGATCACTGGAAATCCAGTGGCGCGAGTGGCCGTCTTGAACCCACCCTCGACGTCGGCACTCGCCGCGGTGCCGCCGGTCGGCTTTCCGAACGACAGCGAGAAACCGCCGTTGATCCCGACGAAAAGCAGCACCACGACCACGATGGCGCCCATCGACAGCGCCATGTCACGGATGGTCTTGTTCCTGCGGTTTGCCACCATGACATGCTGCCACGGCATGCAGCCACCGAGAGCAGCAGCCACGCCCCCTCCTGCACCGACTGCCATGCACCGGCCGCCATGCACCGATCCCCTGGCACCGACTGCTATACACCGACTCCGTGCACCGATTGCGTCGCACTGACTTGCCATGCACCGGCTGCCGGTACGACCGGCCGCGGCCCGCTCTGCCACCCTCCCCCTGGCAACCTCCCACCGGAGGGCAGGAAAGCTGTGACGCAGATCGGTGCAGCGGAACTAGCAGGGGTCGATCAGGCCCCGATAGCGTGACCACATGGCAGAACACAACGGCGCGTTCACATCCACAGCTTCGGTTCCCTACGACGGCACTTCCGACCCAGCAGCAGGTGAATACCGCATCGAGCGGGACACGATGGGCGAGGTCCGGGTTCCGGCGGCCGCGCACTACCAGGCCCAGACCCAACGAGCGGTGGAGAATTTCCCCATTTCCGGACGCGGCCTCGAGCGCGGGCAGATCCGGGCACTGGCCCTGATCAAATCCGCGGCGGCCTCGGTCAACGCGGGTCTGGGCGTCCTGGACGGCGAGGTGGCCGCGGCCATCACCGACGCTGCCGGTCGAGTGGCGGCCGGCGAGCTCGACGCAGACTTCCCGATCGACGTCTTCCAGACCGGCTCCGGGACCAGCTCGAACATGAACGCCAACGAGGTGATCGGGACACTGGCGAGCCAGGCCCTCGGCCGCAAGGTGCATCCCAACGACCAGGTCAATGCTTCTCAATCGTCCAATGACGTCTTCCCGACGTCCATCCATGTCGCCGCGACCGAAGGTGTTGTCGTCGATCTGGTGCCGGCGCTCGAGCACCTGGCCAGAGCGCTGGAAACCAAGGCGGAGCAGTGGGCGACCGTGGTCAAGTCCGGCCGCACGCATCTGATGGACGCCACTCCGGTGACCCTGGGCCAGGAGTTCGGCGGCTACGCCGCACAGATCCGTGGGGGGATTGCCCGGCTGACGTCGTCGCTGCCGAGGTTGGCCGAGCTACCACTGGGCGGCACCGCGGTCGGCACCGGGATCAACACCCCGCCTGGCTTCGCTCCAGCCGTCATCTCGAAGCTCGCGGAACTGACCGGGCTGCCGTTCACCGAGGCGAGCAACCACTTCGAGGCGCAAGGGTCGTGCGACCGGTTGGTGGAGGCCTCCGGACAGCTGCGCAGCATCGCGGTAGCACTGGTGAAGATCTGCAACGACATCCGCTGGATGGGCTCCGGGCCGAGGGCGGGTCTGGCCGAAATCAATCTGCCCGACCTGCAGCCCGGCTCCTCGATCATGCCGGGCAAGGTGAATCCGGTACTTCCGGAGGCTACCGCGATGGTCGCTGCGCAGGTCATCGGCAACGACGCGACGGTCGCGTTCGCCGGAACCACCGGCTCGTTCGAGCTGAACGTGATGCTGCCCGTGATCGCCCGCAATCTGCTGGAGTCGATCCGGCTGCTGGCCGCGGTCACCCGCCTGCTGGCCGACCGCTGCATCGTGGGCATCGAGGCCGACGAGGAGCGGTGCCGCAACTTCGCTGAATCCTCACCCTCGATCGTTACTCCGCTCAACAAGTACATCGGATACGAGGAGGCCGCCTCCGTCGCCAAGCAGGCGCTGAAGGAAGGCAGGACCATCAAGTCGGTCGTCACCGAGCGCGGCCACGTCGAGGCGGGCAAGTTGACCGCCGAACAACTCGATGCCGCCCTCGACGTGCTGTCCATGACGCATCCCTGACGGGAGAACCCATCCCTGGCCGGCAAGTCACATCGGTCGACCGCCGAAACCGGAAGGTCGACCGATGTGCCGGGCGGGCTACCGGCTGTGGCGACCGCCGTCGGGCCGGCCGCCGTCCGGCCGACCGCCGTCCGGCCGATCCCCGTCCGGACGGTCGTGATCGCCATCGTCGCCATCGTCGAAGTCGGGGCGCCAGGTGGACGTGTGCGGGCCGGAATCGACGCCGGTGCCGGAATCTGCGCCAGGGGCGGAACCCACGGCCGGACCGGAATCAAGGGGGTGGGCCGGCGGCGGCGCGTACCTGGTCGGCTGGTCAACACTCGGCTGCTGCGGCGGTAGATAGGTGGTCGGCGGCTCAGCGGTGTCGCCCTGCCGATATCCGTGGCCGGACAGCAAACCCGGGTTGTCCGGGTTGTCCCGGCCGGACAGGAGGCCGTGTTCGCCCGGATCGAAACCGGTGTAGCCGTCGCTCCGACCGGTCGCCCGCGGCCCGATGTAGTCGGTCGGGGCGTCGGCATTGGCCCGGGCGATCGCGCCGGCCGCTCGGTCCTGTTCGGCGGCGGCGCCTTCGGCAAGCAGCCGATCCTTCTCGCGCAGCTCTGCGGCGAGGCGATCGCGGCGGCGTTGCAGTGCCCACAGCGCGAACCCGATCGCCAGCAGGACGATCAGGCCCAGCAAGTACCACGGCCACACCGGTTTCGACCCGGACGAGGCCGGAGCCGGCGGCACCGGCGCGGCCGGGCTGCTGGCTGGAGCCGAGGAGGAGAACGTCGGCGGAACCACCGGCGCGACGGCGGAGCTGGCTACCGGAGCACTGGACACCGACACCGAGGCGGCCGTCGTCGAAACTGGCGCGCTGGAGCTGATCACCGCCGAGCTGACCACCGGGGCGGCCATCACCTCGAAACTTGCCACGCCGGTGACCTTCGAAGTCTGACCGACCACCTGGAGCAGATGGGCGCTGACCGGCAGGTCGGCCGGAACCGTGAACCGCACCGTGACGATGCCGTCCTGGTCTGCGGTGACGGCGGGCAGCTTGCGTGGCGCGGAATACAGCGTGACCAATACCGTCTCGCCCTTGTCGAATCCGCCGAACAGAACCTCCTGGACTGCGCCGACCGCCACCGGATCGGATTGGATCAGCTTGGGCCGAACCGTTGTCGCGGTCCGCACCGTGCTGCTCGGAGCGGTGGTCGAGCTCACCGTCGATTTCGTCGAGCTGGCAGACGAGGAGGACGACGAGGTGGACGTCGACGTTGTCGTGGTGCTCGGTGTGGTGGTCGTTCTGGTACTGCTCGAAGGCGGCGTGGTGGTAGCCGGAGTCGTGGTGGCCGGAGTCGTGGTGGCCGGGGTCGTGGTGGCCGGGGTCGTGGTGGCCGGGAGCGCCTGGAAGGTCAACGGAATCGACAGCTCCTGGCTCTTGTCGCCGCCTTTGTCGGGCCTCGTGTAGACGGCGCAGACGACCTTCGAGCAATCAAGTGCATCCGATGCGGTATTCGATGCAGGCAGCGTCAGGTGCACCGAGAAGGCCCCGCCGGCCGCCCATGTCGCTGCCACTGGGCCGCCGGTGGCCGGCGGCGCGCCGTTGGCGGTGACATGCGCCCACGAGCTGCTCGAATTCGAATCCGGAATCGCGCCACCGACACAGTCCTTCAGACTGGCCGGAGCCTTGCCATCGGCGTGACAGATCGCGACGTACAGACCAGCGGTCGTGGAGAATCCGCTGCCGCTCACCGCCAGACTTCCGCCGGTCGACGGCAGTCCATTGGCCGGGTTGACCACCAGCTTCGCTCCCCCGGCGTTCGAAGTGGTGGCCGGGGCCGCGTCCGCGGCGCGCGCGGCCGCGGCGGCAAGGTGCGGCGCGGCTGCGGCGGGAAGGTGCGGCGCGACCGCGGCAGCTGTCTGCTCGCGCACGATCAGCAGGCCGGCAGCCAGCACCGCGGTCGCAGCGAGGGCGACCGCAAGCCGACGTCGAACCTGCTGGGCAACGGGTCGTCTGATAGTCGTCACTCGATCATTTTGTCCCACGTTCACGCCTTGGCGACCCATCGGCTCGAATCGAGCAGATGCCATCGGGCCGCGGACGAGGTCGTCGCGCAGCGATCAGGCCAGTTCCGGAAACTCCAGCAACTCGGTCACCAGCGCCGCAATCGGTGACCGCTCGGACCTGGTCAAGGTGACGTGGGCAAACAGCGGGTGGCCCTTGAGCGCCTCGATCACGGCGGCGATACCGTCGTGCCGCCCGACAAGGAGGTTGTCGCGCTGAGCCACGTCGTGCGTCAGCACCACTCTTGAGTTGGTTCCCAGCCTGGACAGCACCGTCAGCAATACGTTGCGCTCCAGCGACTGCGCCTCGTCGACGATCACGAAGCAATCGTGCAGGGAACGACCCCGGATGTGGGTCAGTGGCAACACTTCGAGCATTCCTCGCGCGACGACCTCGTCGACCACGGCCGGTGATGCGATCGCCGACAGGGTGTCGAAAACCGCCTGTGCCCACGGTTGCATCTTGTCGTTCTCGCTACCCGGTAGATATCCGAGCTCCTGGCCGCCGACCGCGTACAACGGACGGAAGACGACGACCTTGCGGTGCGCTCGCCGTTCCATCACCAGATCCAGACCTGCGCACAGGGCCAGCGCAGACTTTCCGGTTCCGGCCCGTCCGCCCAGCGAGACGATGCCGACTTCGTCGTCCATCAGCAGATCCAGAGCAATGCGCTGTTCGGCCGACCTTCCCCGGAGGCCGAACGCCTCCTTCTCGCCGCGGACCAATCGGATCTGCTTGCCCGGGGTAACTCGGCCGAGAGCAGATCCGGTCGGCGTGATCAGCTTGACACCGGTGTTGCACGGCAGTTCTCTCGCCACGTCGGCATCGATCAGCCCCGTGTGGAAAAGGGTGCCGACCTGCTCGGTGCTCACCTCGAGTTCGGCCATTCCGGTCCAGCCGGAGGACACCACATCCTGCGCGCGGTACTCGTCGGCCGTGAGACCCACCGCCGACGCCTTGACCCGCAGCGGCATGTCCTTGGAGACGAGAATGACGGACTTGCCCTCGGCCGCCAGGTTCAGCGCGCACGCCAGGATCCGCGAATCGTTGCTGTCGTTGCGAAAGCCGGCGGGCAGCAAGGATGCATCGGTGTGGTTCAACTCGACGTGCAACGTGCCGCCCAGGTCCGACCCAGCCGCCGCCCCTGGGCGCTTCTCGCCGATTGGTATCGGAGAATCCAGCCTTCCATGCTCGATCCGCAGGTCGTCGAGCATGCGCAGGGCCTGCCGGGCGAAATATCCCAGCTCCGGGTGATGACGCTTGGCCTCCAGCTCGCCGATCACGACCAACGGCAGAACCACTTCGTGCTCGGCGAACTTGGTCAGCGCCCACGGGTCGGACAACAGCACCGAAGTGTCCACCACATAGGTCCGCCGGGAGCCCGGAGTGGGTTCCGACGGTTGCCGGCCGGACGTGTCCTGCGGTGCGGCACCGCCGGACGTGAGTGACGTCGGGGAGGCGGAACGGCTTGGGGCCATGAACAGCTCCTTGACGGCGCGGGTACGCGCGCCTTGCAGAGTGGGCCGGTGGTGGTCCCCGGTGCGTCCGGCAATGCGCCGGCCGCGAACAAGGGCCCGGTACCGGCCCCCTTGCTGTCGGTGTGCTGGAGATCTCCGGCACTGTCCAATCGGGGCCTCCCGTGTGTTCCGCAGAACTGCGGTGCACTGTTTCCGGACGCTACCCGCGGGTCGGTCGTCGACTCGGTAGAAACACGGAACCGGGAGTGAACATCGGATTGCGCCCCGATTACCGGGGTGCGGAGCGGCTCACCGGCTTCCTCAGACCAGGTCTGATGGGTGCGCGCCGGGGCGGGGCGAAGCTGGCTGGACCGCGGCGGGGCGGGCCGCACCGGTCAGCGGCGGCTCGCCGGAGATATCGATCGGGCCGGTGGTGACGCCGACGGCGAGCACTTCTCCGGAACCGTCCGAATATCCGGTGACCGGCACTGCTGCGGTGCCCACCGGCCGGGGCAACACCACAGTCATCGCCAGACCTCGGCCGGCCGCGTGCGAAGCGAGGATTCGGCCACCGTGCGAACGCACGATCGCCGCAACGATCGACAGGCCAAGACCACTGCCCCCGTTTCCCCGTGACCGCGACTCGTCGGCCCGGAAGAATCGGTCGAACAGGCGCGGCAGCGCCTGGTCCGAGACGCCCGGACCGTCGTCGGTGACGGTAACCGCCACCTCATGCTGGCCGGGCAGCACCGACACGGTGGCAGTGCTGCCGGGCGGAGTGTGGGTGCGGACATTGGAGAGCAGGTTGGCGAACAGCTGGTGCAGCCGCAGCCGATCCCCGACCACGATGGTCGGTCGCGCCGTTCCGGCGAGTCGCCAGGTGCGGGCGTCGTCGATCACTGCTGCGTCGTCAACCACTCCGACGAGAAGTTGCGCCAGATCCACCGGTTCGTGCTCCATCGTGCGCTCGGCGTCGGCCTTGATCAGCGTCAACAGGTCCTCCACCAGACCACCCATCCGACGGGCTTCGAACCCCATCCGATCCATCGCCTTCGCGACCGCTGCCTCGGTCGGCAACATCCCGGCTCGGTACAGCTCCGAGTAACCCCGAACGGCCGCGACCGGGGTTCGCAGCTCGTGCGAGGCATCCGCGACGAACTGCCGAACCCTGGCCTCGTTGCGCTGCTGCTCTATCAGCAGGCCACCAATTCCGTCCAGCATGCCGTTGAAGGCCGTCCCCAGCCTTCCTACTTCGGTGCTCGGATCTCCCGGAGCCACCCGCCGGTCCAGCTCCCCGCCGGCGATGTCGTCGGCGGTGTTGGCCATGGCCTCGAGCGGACGCAGCTCGCGGCGGATGATCAAGCTGGCAAGAAATCCGAGCAGGACCAGCAGCACCCCGGTGACCAGCAGTTCCAGGAAGATCAGCTGACGCATCGTGGTGGTGACGTCGTCCAGCGGGCTCCAGGCGACCAGATAGCCGGTTGACCGGACGCCGTCATCGGTGGTCCGAACGGCGAGAATCCGGTATTGGGCGGAGGATCCGGAACCGTCCAGCACGGTGTCCGGAGCTGCCGTCGGCGGATTCTGGCCGACGGCCGGATTTCCGTTCGGATCCCGGGCCGGTCGGACCATCACCTGCCCGATGCCCTCGGCACTGACCACCGTCCAGCCGATCTCGCCGCGGAGCGGATTCGAGCTGGTGATCTGCGCCAACGACACCGGGTTGATCCGCAGGAACCTGGGCAGACTGCTGACCACGCCGGTCAGACTGCGGTCCCGATCCGCGACCATTGCGGACCGGACGTTGAGCGGCAGGATCACATCGACAGCCACCAGTGCCACCGCCGCCACCGCCAGCACCAGGGCGATGAGTCGGGCGCGCAGCCCCCAGCGGCGCCGCGCCACCGACATCGGCGCCGCTTGCGTCACGATCGTCGCGCTGCCCGGAGGACGTAGCCGAAGCCGCGGTGGGTGTGGATCAGCGGGTCGCCGGCGGCGTCCACCTTGCGGCGCAGGTAGGAGATGTAGGTGGCGACGACGGAGTCGTCCCCGTAGAAGTCGGTGCCCCACACCGCGTCGAGCAACTGCTGGCGGGAGAGTACCACATTCGCGTTGATCATCAGATGACGCAGCATCTTGTACTCGGTCGGGGCCAGCTCGATGGGAACACCCGCCCTGCTCACCTGGTACGTCTCCGGGTCCAATTCCAGATCAGCGACCTTCAGCAGCCCGTCGGAGGCCAGTTCGGGCCGGACCCGCCGCAGCACCGCGCTGACCCGCGCGGCCAGCTCTTCCAGGCCGAAGGGCTTGGTGACGTAGTCGTCGCCTCCTGCGCTCAGCCCGGCTATCTTGTCGGCCGGCGTGTCGCGCGCCGAGAGGAAGACGACGCCGGCGTCCACGCCGACGGCCCGGAGCCTGCGCATCACCTCCAGCCCGTCGAAGTCGGGCAACATGATGTCCAGGATGATCAGGTCGGGGCGGATGTCGGTCGCAGCCCGGACGGCTTCGCGGCCGGTCGAGGCCACGGTGACGTCATAGCCGAGGAACCGCATCGAGGTCGCGACGATGTCCTGGAGGGACGGCTCATCGTCGACCACCAGCAATTTTGACTGCACCGTCATGTCGTCGACCGTTCTCTCGTTGCTCGAACTGCTCCCCACTGCTTCCACTGCTCCCCACTGCTTCCACGATGACATCTGTTCAGCACGTGAGAACGGCGCAGGGCGCAGGTGAACCGGATGGGAGCTTCCGGCAGCGGTTCAACCTGCATCGGGCTGATCAGCCCGTCGGGGCCGTCGTCACCACGACGATCAATCCGCTGACCACCAGCACCGTACCCACCCAGGTCCACATGTTCGTCCGCTCGTGCAGGAGAATCGAGCTGGCGACCAGGATGACCACATATCCGAGCGCGTTGAACGGGTAGGCGATGTTCAGCGGCACTCGGGACAGGGTGATCAGCCACGCCACCGCGGAGACGCCGAAGATCATCAACCCCCCGATGATCCATGGCGAGGTTCCTGCCGTCAGCACCATCGAGCGACCGGTGCTCTGCGCATGCAGCTTCGCCAGATTCATCCCGTTCTTCAGCACCAGCTGCCCGGTGGCGGCAAGGGCGACCGCAACCAGCAGAAGTCCCAGACTTGCCAGATTCATTTGACCTCCAGTTGTGCGAGGTGACCAAGGCCGTTGCGTCCTCGGCACAGTCGCGATGGCCGGCTCACGCTTGGCCGCGGGTAAAGCCGTGGGTCTTGCGGGCGACCCACCGGACTCATCAGGCACCGACGGCACTGGCCAGCTCCTCCGGCCGTCTCACGTCGGCGGTCATGACGTCTTCTGCGTGCGGCGTCAGCCGGAAGACGCTCTGATATCCAAAAACCGTAGGACGGGCTCGGACCAGAGCAGAATCGAACTTGCGTAACAGAACACCGACGCCTCCGGTAGCCCCTATCGAACCTAGAGGCAGTCCCGTCGACGCCTCTTGAAGGATATCGAAACCTGCCCGTCGGACGCTCCGGCGAAGCGTGGACCTGGTGAAGAAGCGCAGGTGAGTGTTATCCAACACCCCCCGGCGATCGTAGCCGAACAGGCCGAACGCGACCCTAAAACGCGGGTACCAATGGCCAAAGTTCGGCACAGAAAGAATGAGCTGGCCACCGGGCCGCAGCACGCGGCGCATCTCTTTGAGCGCATCACCAGGTTTAGCCAGATGTTCAATGATGTCTCCTGCGATGACGACATCGAAGCCAGTCCCTATCTCTGGCGCGAGTGGCTTCTCCAGGTCGGCAATGAAAAATGCGTCCGTTCGCTCGCGCACCTGCGGCAGCTCGATCGCGTCGACGCCGACAACTGTATGACCCTCATGCTTGATCTTCTCTGCCAGTAGTCCGGCCGAGCACCCGAGATCCAGCACCTTCGACGGCGGGAGGATAGCCATCATTTTCAGGATCAGCGAGTGCGAGGAACCGTCGCCCTCCTTGAAGTCATATTCATCAGGCGTTGGAACCCATTCCGACGTGCCGAAACCTTGGATGGCCATCCGGTACTCGAGTACGTCACGCACCACGTCTTTGGCGTACTTCATGCCGTTGACGTAGCAGATCTCGTCGCCGTAGTAGGTCGGGATCGGGACCTCCGTGATGGACCCACCCGCATGTAGTACTTGGGCGATGATCTGGGTGTCGAAGTCGAATCCGTCGCTGTTCGCCTGGAATGGAATCGCCTTGAGGATGCTCGTCCGGTAGGCCCGATAGCCCGAGTGGAACTCGGTTAGGTTTGTCCGGAGGATGCTATTTTCGAAGCGGGTCAGCACAGCATTGCCAATCCGCTTGTAGAACGGCATGCCTCCTCGCTTGGCGGCGCCCTTAGTCATCATCCGAGAGCCAAAGACGGCCGCGCAGTCCGTTTTTACAAAAGGGTCAACGATTTCCGGAAGGCTCTCGGGCGCGTACTGCCCGTCGCCATGCAAGAGCACGACGATGTCCAGACCGTGCTGAATCGCGAGGGAATAGGCTGCCTTCTGGTTACCGCCGTATCCCAAGTTTTTCGTGTGCCTTATGACAGTTGTCTTCGGGGTATCGGCGCGAGCGGCCCATTCCCGTCCGAGTTCGAACGTGGAATCGTGGCTGGCGTCGTCGCTGATGATGACCTCTTCGATCCGTGATCGAAAGTCCAAAGGAATTCTCTCCAGAGTTTGCTGCAGAGTGGATTCTGCGTTGTACGCAACTACGACAATGCCGATTCTTGGGTGTTCGGTCGTTTTGTGCGGCACGATAGTTCCTCTCGAATGACTGAAGTGAGTGGGTCAGTAGTTCCTTGTAAGTCACGGTGCCGACAGTCCGCTGAAAGCGGCCGAGCGCGGTCAACCTGGAGGGTCCCTGTTTTGGACGGGCTGAAGCAGTGCAATCGTTGCTCGAATCGTCATCCACAGTAGAGCTGCCCATGGCAGGAGAAGCGCAGTCTCTTCGCCACCGGTGAACGCCGCCGCCCGCGCACTGATCCACGGAAGGCCGCCGCTCCACCGGTTGTAGATCTCCGCAAGGGTGATTCCGGCGGTCAAATTATAGACGGTTGCGATCCGAAATCCGATGAAGTAGGACACCGCCATCGGCCAGACGAGGTACTGGACACCGAATGTCCCGGCGAAAGTCAGGAAAACGACGAGTGCCCAGGCGACCGCGGGTAAAACGCCTGATGGTCGGCGCAAGACCGCAACGCACGGAACGAGCGCGCAGACCGCCGCCAAGCCGACGCGCCCAGGCCCATCCAGCACTGCTACCCAGTCGGGCCGATTCAGCCAGTACGCGACCTGGATTAAGCCCCAATGCTGTGAACCCGTGCCCGCGTAGCCGATCACGTCGGCTCGTACCTGCCTGAACTCTGAGAGCAGTGCCGGGCCCCAGGTGATGAGAAACACCACCGACAAAGCCCCACAAAATTGAAAAAAGGCGCGCGGGCTGCGTCGCCAGGCGAAGGCCAACAGAGCTGGAATCACGACCACGGGCACGATCTTCACACCGATAGCCAACGCCATTACAGCGCCCGCTAGCCCCGAAACCTTACGCTCGACGAGTAGGTACAACGCGAGTAGCGTGAGGAAGACGAAATCGGGGTCGGTATTCCCGTGAAAGCCAGACACGACGAATAGGAGCGGGCTGACCACCACCAAGATCGCCGCGCCCGTGGCCTCAAGCACAGGACGGCGATTACGAAGGAGTCCAAACATCAACAGCCCAGAACCGACATCGGCAAAGCTGGACAATGCCCTGATAGTAAATCGGTATGGAATGCCGATGTTCTGAAGACCATTGGTGAACCACAACACGTACCCCATCAAAGGCGGATGATTGTAGAAGGAACTCGCGAACTTGTGGTGATAAATGCCGACCGGCCCGTCCTGGCGCACGGCGGACACGAAATCGCCCCAATGTCGGATGTCGTTTGTCCCATAGGTTCTGGCCGCGATGATCAACTTCAACAGCAGCACAGGCACGGCAAAAACCAGGATCGTCAGACATGGACGTTTTAGGATGCCGCTAGAAGCAATTCGGTCCTTCCACGAAGACACTGGCGAGTCGCGGCTCGAGGCTGGCGCCGGCTCGAGCCGACCCGATTTCTCGTTGCTGCGATGGACGGCGGCGGTATTACCTTGGTCACCGCCTAGCTCCCGGTCGCATGGTCGAACATCTGGTGGGTCAGACGCGCGGCCGATCAATCGACTCGACCCCCAGGCTGATAATGGCGTTGCACTCGTTCTGCACCTTCCTGTGAGGCACCTGGAGGACGATCACGCCCAAGCGGCGGCGAAGCTTGCCGGGACAGATTGGCCGGGTGACGTTCCGGGACCGACACAGAGGTGAGCTTAGCGACCAACGAAGCCACCACAGCTCCTGAGGAAAATTCGTTGAGCGCCAGACTTTGCGCCTGACGGCGGCGTTGCATTAGCAGACTTCGATCCCTGATTAGCTCAGCCAACACGTCAGCCAAGGCACCCTCGTCACCAGCTGGCACCAATTCGGCGACACCTTCGAGCAGCCTGCGCTGGGGCGCAGTATCCGACGTGACGATGGCGCACCCGGCAGCCGCCGCCTGGTACACCTTGTTAGGCACCACGTTGAACGCCTTCTCTGTTGTGCCGAAGATGCCCAGTGCGATGTGGTGCAGGGCGACGACGTTGGGCAGTTCCGAAGGCGGTACCCAGGTCAGCCACGTCACCGGGGCGTCTTGTCCAGCGGCTAACTTGGTCTTTGCAAGATCTTGGCCTGCCCCGATCATCGTGACCGAGATCCTGTCACCTTCGACGCCCAGGTCCACCAGTCTGGCCAACGCTTTCCCGATGACTACGGCCCCTTGCAGCGGGGTGTACAGGCCGAAGAATACGACCTTGACCGGCTCATCATCGGCCGGGTCGGCAATGGCGTGTTCTCCTGCGGTGAACCAGGCGGCATCCGCGCCAACAGGAGCGACTACCGACCGGTCGGAGAAGTCGGCCGGCACCATGGCCTGATGTTCGGCCGTGTCCAGGACGATGACATCTGCAGCTGCCAGAGATCGCTGGTCAATGAGCCGGAGTAAGGCGGTCAGGCGGCCGGTTGAAGCCCCACGGTCGATCGCGGTGCCAGCCGCGAAAACGAGATGGTCAAGGACGATGGATGAGCCCCTGAAAACCAGTCGCGCAAGATGAACATCGAAGTGGCCCATGTAGCCGACCAGCACCACCTCGGGGGGCCGGCGGCGGCGCTCGGCGCGACCGCGGCGCCATAGCCTCCACCATCTTGAGTGAAGCTTCATCGGCAAAGTCGACGCAGTCCACGGCTTCTGCAGCATCGAGACCCGTTCTGCAGTCGATATGCCCAAAGGCTCATTTATTTCAACGACCTCATGGCCGGTGAGGCGTAAACCCTCGATCAACACCTTGATCCGCGGATGGGAGTCCGCTTGGTACGTGCCAAACACGATAATCCTCATGTTGATCTCCACTTGGAGTCGGCGATGTCAGCGGCTTGCGGAGACGGCTAGTCGGCGCTTCGGGTCGAGCCCGGCGGCCGAGCCCGCAACGACCACGTCGACAACGGTGAGAACGACCCGAGACATCAGCACGACGAGTGCTGCAGAGCCCGGGCCCGACACCGCGGAAAGTCCGAACACCAGGATAATCTCCCGGGCGCCGACTCCGGCCGGGAGGAAGATCACCACTATTCCGGCCGCCGATGCCATCGAGAACAACCCGATCGACAGAAGCGGGTTCGAGACGGTTCCGCCGATCGAGTTGACGAGCAGGTAGAACGACAGCCCGCTGAAGATCTGGCCACCCACCAACCAAACGGCGGCAAGGAGGAGGGTCCGCTCGGGAATCCGCTCCATCCGCAGATTGCGCCTGGTGATCCGGCTGGCGATGTGGCCGACCCAGACCAGTACCGAAGGATGCAGCACGGCCAGCAGAGGGATCACCAGCAGCAAGATCCACCAGTACCGGCCGAGTACCTGGCGCCCCGCGATGGCCAGGCAGATCGCGCCCAGAACCGAGGACGTCACGACAGCCAGCAGAACAGTCAGCAGACTGGCAGTACCGCTGCGTGCACGGGGTACGCGATACTCCCTGGCCATCGTGGCCTGCGCCAGCACGGTCCAGACACCGCCGGGGATGTACTTGCCGAGCTGACCCATCAGAAAGACCCGCTGCGCTGCCCGCAGGGGCAGCTCCGACCCGAGGCCGGACAGAAGCGTCCGCCACGCCGGCACCCCTGACCACGCACCGCAGGCAGCCGCGGCAAGAGCGCCGAGCACGGGCAGGAGGGTCACCCGACTCCACGCGTCGGCGACCCCGTGGCGGTTCTTCCATACCCAGTACGCGCCGGAGGCCAGCACCAGAAGCAGAAAGACGGCTCGGAGGGCGTTGCCTGTGGTCAACCGCCGAGCACTGCTGGGGACACCGGCCGGACCGGGCTCGGACCCCGGGATACCCGGACCGGTGGGACGCACGGGATCCCCGCCATGGGACACGGCCGACAAATCGGGCTCCTTGAACGCATTGATTTTGTGGGCAAGCTGGGTCCGCCCGGTCGGCAGGCCACCGCTAGCACAGTCAGCGGACGCGCCCGAAGTGGCTCGGCTGGAGCCGCTGACCGCGACCGCCAGCCAATACCGAACGAAAGTCTAACGGTCAGCAGACCCGGTGAGTCACGATCGGGTGGACCG
>JAABUO010005534.1_pt1 | contig 14652 bp, 16 predicted proteins | sample 5559291 | NCBI WGS metagenome assembly JAABUO01 (sample SAMN10711878, study PRJNA513372) | rock metagenome | isolation source: Antarctica rocks | place: Antarctica: Victoria Land, Finger Mt sud | reverse complement strand
AAATCTGCTGATGAGTTTTCGGCTCTTGAAGCCCTTGACTGTTGAAAGGTAAGGTGCTAGGACATATTCTGGCTGCAAGGGTTGGTACCTAGCAACACTGCTGAGACTACTCTGATGCCATGTCTGTGCATAATGGTTTTTGGCGTTCCCAATAACAGTACTCACATCTAAATCATCCTCAATGCTCAAACCTACAGATTGACCCTGGAGCCAACTGTGAACTTTATGGCTCCAAAAAGGGTGTGCCGGATCATGCATGCCCTCAACAAAGGCACACTTGATGAGACGTTCATCATCAGACAGATTGTTGATGCGATTATGATATCGCAAAATTTGTTGCCACCAAGTTCGTCAGAAGGGAACTCGAACGGAGCAACCCGTTCTTCTTCGCCTTTCATGAAGGTGGACAGCAGTGACCTCGACCTCTGAGACACTGATGCTTGTCACCGATCCGGGAGCACTATCCAGGGTGACAAAAGACATTGGACGTCGCAGTTCGTGCGCAACTCGTCGTTGAATTCGCGTTACCACGGCCTGTCTCGCGTTATCGGTGCAGGTGGGTATTGATCTCTTCAGTTTGACCTATCTTGTGTTGCAGTCGTAGCCCTTGTTACCTTGTCTATCTACGTCATGAGCCTCTCGTACTTGTTGGCCGCTTACTTCCATTCGTTGTCCGATCAATTGCTGAATCGTCGCGTGCGTCTCTGCTTGACGCGCTTCGTCACTGCTGCAGACATGGGCAACGAGCAGAGCTCACCCCTTCAGCAGGCAGCTGCTCACGATGACATTGATAAGGTGCATGCACTCGTAGCTCAGAACAGGATCGAGCTAAACGGAACAGACAAGGTGAGGTTTGGTCACTCTCAGCTTAAACACGCCATATTCTGCATTGTAGTGTAACCCTGCTGCCTTTTTCGCAGGACGGATGGACTCCGTTGCATTTCGCATCATACTGGGGAAGTCACAAAGTAATGAAGGAGTTGCTGGAGCTGGGAGCCAGAACAGATGCACAGGACAAGGTCAAAACATGCTTGGATCAGGCTTGATGCTGTTGTGTGCTTTGCCACGCTGCACATGTGCCAAGGCATCATCATTGACATGCTCAATGCAGCGCATGCGGACTCCCTTGCATTTGGCAGCACTTCAAGGAGACGCAGCATCAGTCATGGGCCTTTGTACCTATAAGGCCAAGGTTAACTTGAAAGATGAGCACGCCTTGACACCTCTGCACAAGGCTGCCGCCCAGGGCCACAATGAAGCTGCAGAAGAGCTATTGGCCCACAATGCCAACCCCAATGCAACAGATGAGGTAATGTTCATGCTGCCTGCTTCTCATGCTTTCAACAAGTTTATACAGCACTGCGACAAGGCAAGAAGCTTAAAGTACCCACTGCATATTATGCAATTATGCTGACAACCAGTACACTGTAACAGACTACTATAGTATCAGTATGATACACTGATTGCCAGCAGGAACAAGGCAGCTATGTCAGGAGCATGCCTAAGCAGCACACTAGAGGGGCCAGTTGGAAGCATCGGGGCTTTTTGCATTGTGCTGTCCTGAGATGCAACTTTGCTACTCCCAGGTTGGGACTACACCAGCACATCTGGCTGCCAAGAGAGGACATGCTGCTGTCATCAAACTGCTGTTCATCAGAGGAGCAGATTGCAGAGTAAGCTCATGCGGCTTCATCTGCAATGCCAGCTGCCCAAGACACATCCTCCTGCCATGCAGGCTCTGAATAGCATTATATTTTATGACCTGATAAGCATTCTGTCGCAAACACCTTCATTGTCTCTATGAGGCCGCCCATGCAGCTGTGTCATGGCAGCATGGTGCAAGCAGCTTTCAGCGCATCAACCTCTTGCTCTGCAACAGCTCTCTGAAGTCTTACCTCGTGAAACACACCTTCCATGCAAGCACTGATTTGGTAAAATTGTCAATGTCTGCAGCTCGCCAGGACAGACGGCTACACGCCTTTGCATGAGGCAGCAGCTGCAGGGTACACTGAAGCTGCTAAGGTGCTGCTCTCCATTGGAGCCACGCCTGATGTCACAGACAAGGTAAATGTGCTGCCCTCAATACAAACACTACAAGCAAAACTGGCCATCTTCAAAAAATTGTATATAATATACTAGGCTCATATGTATATTGTATGTAGTGTACTGTGACAACATCTTACAGATGTCTTTGTTTTTTATTTTGCACATTGAACCTTATATTGGACATGATTGGCATGCTTGCCATATGCTGCCCTATGTCTGCATCACGACATGCCTCTGGGCTCAGCAGGATTCAAAATCTTCATCTTGACACGCTGCTGCATTTGGCAGAACACATTGTCTGTACCATGACGTGCTACTTGGTGCAGTAGCATATGCTGTTGGCATCATCACACCATTTTAGGCTCCACTGCCTGCTCCAAAACTCAGCATGTGTCCTGTGATTACCATGGCAACAGAAAAACTATCACTGTCACTCGGAAAGTGCAATCAACTATTTATAGTTTATAGGTTATGCATTATAATCTTATTTAATCAAGCATATATTACATATATACGTATATAGACTATGTGTATGTAGTGTTTATCTATGTACAATTTATGCAAGTAAATATAAATACTGCCCCAACATACACCCCTCAACAATGCCTGTAAGTAAGAACATGCTTGTGTCCTGTGGTCACCTTAACATGTAAAACGCCCCATCATCCTTTGCACCCTTGCTGCAACACATGAGTTGTGCTTCTGAGTGCTGCAGAATGGACACACACCCAGAGACCTTGCACAGAAGGCAGGCCACATGACCATCGTGCGATTGCTGGCAGGCCCTGACACCTACCAGCAGAATCTGGATTCAGGCCTTCATGGTCAGGTAATCATTGCGTAAATGTGTAAACATCATGGCACATCTTGCCTTGCTCTGCCACAGAGACTGTATGTTATAAATGGCTTCTGTCCTTGCAAAATTACCTTCCACCTCTGTCAGGCACCGTTTGAATGTATAAGTGTTGCCAAGATGTGCTTAGTCATAGCAAGATCTTTCACCAGCTTGTATCAGACAGAACGCTTGTGAACACAACAACACACACCATTCTTAGTGCATAAGGTGTCTGCGTGGCTTGTTCATCTGTATAGTGTGTCATCTCTCAATGACCAGTGTCAAGCTGCATGCCACCAGACCCATTGGGGTCAACATCAAGTCCTACCTGATCTTCCGTGGTGAGAATAGTACTCTCATGTGTCATTGCATGCAGTACTCCACAAGCACACCCGATGAAACTCACCCCTGGGCTGTTTAATTAATGCTGCGGGGTGTAAACTCCCTCCCCCACCCCTCCCTCATTCCTTCTGTCTCTGTGTCTTCTTCTTACTTCTGCCAGTGCTTCTTCTTCTTCTTTGTGACTGCCATCATGGGTACGTGCAGGGCGTGAGCACCTCAAGAAGTCCAGGGGTCAGTGAGTCTGAGTCTGATGTGAAGTACCCCACATTGCATAAGCCTGGCCAGAAGACCAGCAAGGCAGCCCCAGCTGTTGCTGCTGCGGATCCTGACAGCGCAGAGGTGCAGTACCCAGGAATCTACAAGCCCAACAAGAAGAAGGTCGACTCCAGCACGGTAAGCGCCATGAATTTTGTTAATTAGGTTTGCACGAGGTTTTCTCTATCAGAGAAAGAGAGGAAAATTTGCGGTCAGAATGAGAAAAGCAGCAAATACCCACCTGAGATATCGTAAACACAGACCAGTACAGCCTTTGCATACTAACAGAACAACCTTGCACATTTAGTCACCCTAAACCCTAAATGTGCAACATGGTCTGAAAGGCCGTCAACACAGCCCCTGACCACAAAATTGCTGCGCACAAAGCCTTCTAGAGCTGAGCAAGTGGCAGGTGGGCAATTTATAGGTTTCAGCAAGAGTGTCATTGTCTGCTGTCTGCTGCTGACATGCTTCGTTTGGCAGCTGCGTTGGCCAGACAGTGACATTGTTTTTTTGTAAGGAGAGTTTCTGTTGGATCCTAGCAGCAGAAGCCTTGCATCTGCCTCGTGTGCAACCTCATTTGATTCAGTCAAGCTCGGGTGCAAACGTAGCAGTCAGTCCAATTGTAAGTCTGTAGGTGATCAAGCTCGATGCGCACCTGTTGCTTGCTGTTGACTGTGGAAAGGCACAGATAACTGGGACACAGGAGGCATCCCTGGGACTGCTGCTGGGCGGTCCCTGGGATCTCTCCTGTATCCCAGTTGTCTGTGCCTGCAGCAAGGTTCCCACAGGAAATAACAAGCACAAGTATCAAGCCTGCATGGCCTGCTGCGTACAAGCCGGATTTCATTCTGGCCAGCTGCAGTTGTGTGCACATACAAATGATAGAGCACACACACACACATGCATTTTGGTATATCATGTACGTATTGTTTTTAATAGGTTGTCAATATATCAAAATACACGATGTATACATCACTTGTAACATGAGATATGCGAACATCATACACACTCAATACACAGATGAGATGTTGAATATTATGTAATTGACCTGGCAAGCGCCCTGCACATCCTGTCCTGTAAATTGCAATCAGCTGCACAAGACATGTGCTAACCTGCCTACTAGGTCAGGAGTGTGGGTTGAACTGGTATAAGGGCCGCATCTGCACAGCACCATGGCAACTGGGTTTCTTTCTTTTATTTTAGGGTTCACCCTAAACCCTAGGGGTCACCCTAAACCCTAAAATACAATCCTTTCGAACTTGCTGTGCTGGTGCAGCCTGTGCAGGTAGCTGCTCAAACTGCAATGACACGTTTGAGCCCTGTTTTCTGTGCCGTGCTGGTTGCATGCGGTACAGTGCGAGCAGCTTAAAGGCTCTCGTCAGGTTCCATGTCTGAAAGCACCCAGTACCCACCTGAAATAACCCGACCTCAGACAAGTATAGCCTCTGCATGCTAACCAACTGTCAAACATAGTCACCCTAAGTTCTAAATGTGCAACATAGTCTGCAATGCCGTCAACACAGCTGCTGAGCTGACTATCACAGGATTGCTGCATGCAAAACGTTCTAGAGCTCAGGTAGAGGTCAGCAAGCGGCAGGTGGGCAACGTATTGGTTTCAGCAAGAGTCTTATTGTTTGCCTTCTGCTGCTGACAAGCTTCGTTTGGCAGCCGCGTTGGCCAAACAGTGACACTATTCTTTGCAAGTAGACTATCTGTTCCAGATCTCAGCAACAGGATCCTTGCATTTGCCTCCTATGCAACCTTATTTGACTTGGTCAAGCTTGGGAGCAAACATAGCGTTTAATCCAACTGTAAGTTTGTAGGTGACACAGCTTGGTGCACAAAGATTAGTACCTGTTGCTTGTTGCTGGCTGTGGGAAGGCGCAGACAACTGGGATGCAGAAGGCATCCCTGGGACTGCTGCTGGGCGGTCCCTGGGATCTCTCCTGTATCCCAGTTGTTCTTTGCCTGCAGCAAGGTTCCTACAGGAACTAACAAGCACAAGTATCAAGCCTGTGTGGCCAGCTGCAGTTGTGTGCACATACAAACTGATAGAGCACACACACATCTTGATCATGTGCCCTGTGTGATTGGACTGCATGGCAGGTCAAGTCTTCTTATACAGTATATAGGCAACCTAGTCAAATGATACATACACTATATATCATGCATTTTGATATATCGTGTATGTATCTCTTGGATAGGTTGTCGATATATCAAAATGCATGATGTATACATCACTTGTAACATGAGACATGCAGACATCATACGCAAGCAGTATACAGATGGTGATGTTGAATATTGTGTAATTTACCTGGCAAGCGCCCTGCACATGTCCTGTAAAATGCAATCAGATGCACCAGACATGTGCTGACCTACCTACTAGGTCAGAAGTGTGGATTGAACTGGTACAGGGGCCACATCTGCACAGCATCATGGCAATTGTAGATGTGGACTTATGTGCTGGTGCAGCCTGTACAGGTAGCTGCTCAAACCTCAATGAGATGCACAAGCTTTCTTTTGAGGAGCACTGCTGGTTGCATGCAGTACAATGTGAGCAGCTTGAAGGATCTTGTCAGGATCTACACGTCTTTTCTAGCCAGCGTTGAGTTACAACAATCGCTGCCTGCAAGTTACATGTGCATCCTGACAATAATGCTGCTTACGTTATACTGCATGCAACCAGCAGTGCACAACAAACCCTGTCTCGATATCACCTCATACAAATATGCAATGCAGTTGTATACAATTTGAAATCCAGGCAGGGACTGTTGCAGTGTGGTTTGCGCGGCAGGTTTTCTTGTTTACTGGACGAAACTTCAAACCCCAGTGCACATGTTGTGACGGCACAGTATCAGCTGTCAGGACACAGCTATGCCATGCTAGTACCATTTTGTAAGCACTGTAGCAAAGTCAGTTGGACTGCTTTACATCCCTTGTCATGCCTATGCAATGGCTGTCCAGCTGGGCCATGCTGTGGAACATCATCTTCCTATTGTCATTACCAGATACACAATAGCCAATGAGAACTTTTGCGTTGGCTGAGACCAGCAATATGTTGCGTTGTCTGATGTCTGGTAGCATTTGCTGAATGTACATGCACAGGTGCAATCACTCCCTGTTGGCACGCTGATTGCTGACTCATAAAATGCGCTGCTCAGGACTGTACATAACAGACCCTAGGGGAACACACCTGTTCAATGAACTTAACAGATGGATGAATGATTGCACAGCTCTTAACCACCCACATACAAGCCACAGCTGAAAGCAGTCCGCTTGGCACCAACAACTGCAACAAGCGCATGAGTCACTCACTGTTGTCACATTGGTGGCCAGAGTGGATTGCGGGAGCCCATCCATTGTTGCTGTGACAAAAGGTGTGGCTGCTGGTGTTGGGCCTTCTCACCTGAGAAGGTCCTGAGCTAGCAGCAAGTGGGCTACCTGCGTCTCATTGTTGAGTGAGCACTCTCAAGTCTGAATGGTAGACATAGTAGCCTCACAAAGGCTTTTGTCATGATCAGCTGCCCTGTGTCTCCTCTTCATGCAAGCATTCTGCTTCAGTGTCACTTGCTCCTGCTCAAATAACACTTGTATGAGACTACAAACTAAAGTCAGCATTGTTTAATGGATGCCTTTACCGTGCTCCAAACCTACTTGTTACAGATTTGAGTTCTGTAAGAGAGAATGTCTAAGCGATTATTGACATATATGACCATGTGTTTGGTGAGATCAATGTCGAGGTGTGAAGGTTGATGCTGAGCTCACTAAACAAACGGACATGTACCTCAACGCTCCCCTGCTTGAATATGCTCTATTACAAGTTTTACGCCTGTCGCACATTGAGCATGATGGAGAATCTTAGACCATTCAACATGGATGCCAATGATGGAGCATGTCTTCCCTGTGCATGGATCAGCTTTTGGGCATTCATGGCATGCACAGCTGCTGCATGTTCCCCCCTCACTCATGACTGGCTTCATGACATCAGGATTCATGATCCTCAAGAACAAGGCTTGATCCGCGATCTGTGTTAGAAAACTGCGGCTGAATGCTGTATGCTGTATTCTGTTTTAACTGATCTATGCCTGTGACAAGAGCATGCGCAAAACAATCATCACATGCCCATGACAGTCATCAGCACATAGTACTTGTTGCCATTGTCTGCCTGACCCCCTGACGTGTCCCTAAAACAAAATATGTGCATTGGCTGACTGATTGATATCGCCTTGCAGCAGACTGCAGTGTTGGCACCAAGCCTGTCTTTCTGACCAGCTATGTATGCTGGCTGAATATCCACATGGCCACCAGCATTTGCGCTGTACTTGATGACATGTCACTTGAGCTGTTCCACAGTAATACCGTCATCAGGGTGTGAGCTGTACATGCCTGCCGTCTCAGTGGAACTGGTCAATTTGCAGCTTGCTGTAGCAGCAGCTCCAAACACCTGCCTCTTGCTAGAGTACACTCAGCTGCACAGACCCATGTGTCAAGGTATTGCGTTTCAGGCTTGCTGCTGCAGCAAGCTCTGGCTGACTAGCCCAGATGGAAATTGCTTGCTGCGTCAATCAGGCAAGTCTCCATAGGTTGCATGGTTTGATTGGGCTCCAGAAGACGGCTCGTCAGTCAGATGAAAGGCCAGTGCTGCAACAGGTTTTGACATGCATGTTGGCACATTGAGTGGTTGTTGAGTGCTACCCTGGCTTTTGGAGTCTTGCTAAGCTGCGCTCACCAGCGGATAACCCCAACAATCACTTGAGGGTGTCATCCTAAGCATCCTTGATCAACAAAGGGGCTGCCGTGTTGTTAATCAATGACTGCTCTGAGATGACACCCTATCTGTAGACCAGTCAGTTGCTACCTTGCCCTTGTCATGGTTTCCATCATCCTGGGGAGTTTGCATGACTCGGCTTGTCGCTGGGGGGCAACAATGCTCTAAGAAGTTTTGGCCCTATGTCATACCTGCTACATCCATTCAGTAACCCATGTCTTCCTCTAGGTGAAGCACATTGAGTCCTCAGTAGCTGACTGTGTGAGGTCTTGTTTCTGGCAGTCATTGTACTAAGAACAGTGCAGGTTGTTCATTTTCAGGCTGTGCAAGTCGCTCACTCCACCAGACCAATATATGGCATCACCCAGTGAGTTTACCATTTGACAATTTAGAAAGTAAATCACAATTCAATTGTCACGGTCCAACTGCTATACATGGTAGGGCGCGATCATGGCGTTCATGCGCTCTGAACACATGGTACAAACATTGCCCTAGAGCATTGGCCTGTGTGGATGTCTTGGTACGCTTTTTGCTGACCTTGTTGGCACAATGCGCCACTCAGACTTGCACAGACCTGCAAACTTGGCTGATGTACACGCAGGCTGACAATTATGCTATGGTAACAAGGACTGGATCTCGTGTTACTGACGCACACACTCAGGTGTCAAACAGCATTCCCTGTTGAAGACTTTGGCATGAGATTTGCATGTTGTACCTAGGGCCTGTGTAGTAGCATGTAACTGTGATCCTGTTAATATAGTTGTGTGCGTGCGTGCGTGCCTGCGTGCGTGCGTGCGGTCGTGCGTGCGTGTGTGTGCCATTTCTCTGGAGGCTGTGCAGCACTTAGGCGGACATGCTGCACTTGGACTGGTGTGGTAGCAGAGCGTGTCTGCGTAACAAAACAAATAAATCACAATTACAGTTTACAGCCAACCCTTTTGGTTGAAGATTGGCGTGAAAGTGTATGATCCAGTCAGGGTTTGGGCATTTACAATGTAAGATTTAGGCATGCCTTGTCAGCTTTGACCTGCCTGGTCAGCAACCCTGTTGAATGCATACATGAATGGTAGATCATTTCCTTGCAGGCCAAGGGTCCAAGTGGGGACAAGGACTGGTGGGCCCAGAAGACCAACCCCAGCTTCCCCTCAGCCCCCATTGCTGACTCATCAGCCACCACCTCCGCTTCCTCGGCAGCTTCACCAGCAGCTGCGACCAAGCAGAACCCCTTCCTGAAGGGCGGGTCCCAGGAGGAAACTAACGTCAGAGATGCTCCTGTGCCTGGCAGCAAGAAGCAGACTGGGGACCAGAAGAATCCCAGGAAGGAGTTTGAAGCCGGTCTTATGGGAGCGGTGAGCCTCTGAGCAAAATTCTGACCAAATGATATCGTGATCGACACCCTGACAGACTGTGGTGGAAAAGGTCGAGCAGGAATTCTCTGTGCAGACCATTTAACTGTGTTTGCATATCATCTAATTGTGTTTGCACACCCTGACAGCACAGCACGCCTTTTGTTTGCAGTCTTCAGCATTGCTGGATGCTATTCAGCCGCTTCATGAAGTGGCATGCATGACCGCTGCTGCAAGTGTGCACTCTGATCTTCTTCACTACCCTGCCTTTTTGTCGGATGTATCTTCTTCATCTGGCTGGTTGGGTCCTTCGTTGCCGTATTTCTCTTCCCCCTTGTGCGTTTCAGCAACAAACCTAGATTACTGCACTTCACATTTATGCCTCAAGACATCCAAGATGACTTCATGAAGTGTGCTAGGGAATTCAGAGCATCTGAGGTTGTTCAGCTGCTATGTATTCGCTTTCACATTGCAAGAAGTCATTTTCCCTGTCTCGAGAGCCAAATGTGCAAAGCTTCCGCAAGAAACAGCAGCCTCTGTACTCTACATCTGCCAAGAAGCATGCTACTTGTATTTACATTCCCTGACAGTGCAGCAGGCCTGTTTGTTTGGTTTGATTGCAAGTTAAGGCCTTATCATGACAGTCGCTGCGTGAAGTGGTATGCACTTCTTGCTGTTGTGAGCCTGCACTCTCCGCTAGAGTAAGTGTGCACTTTTGCTTTCTTCAGTATTGTGTGGTTGGTGTGTCTTCTTTTTTTCGCCTTTTGTGTGCCTCAACCACAAACCCAGCTGCTCTGAATCCTCAGCATACTTTGCAAGCCATGCTTTGCACTTTGAGAGACAAGGTGAAGCGTGGTGGCCTGGCTCGGCAACAAATCCAATAAGCTTGAAAGCTTATTGACCCTTAAGCTTGTGTTTTTCTCTCAAGATGCAAGCATGACTTTCTGATTGTATTCTGAGGAGTTCAAGGTCGTCTTCTTCTTTTTGTGGTGTAATTGTGCCCTTGCTGCTGTAAAGTCCTCCGCATACCTCGCAAGTCCTGTTTTGTGTCTGAGAGACAGAGGTGAAGCATAGCAGCCTGAGTGGGCAACAAACTCATGCTGTGCTGCTTCCTCTTTGGCTCTTGAGATGCACCGCGACTACCTGAAATCATGCTAAGGAGTTCAGAGCAGCTGGCCCTAGGCCAGAGGATGATCTTATCAAGGCTGCAGCACAGCAGAGAAGTGTTCTGAGTGATGATCACCCAACCTACCCACCCTAGTTAACCTAAACTACCTACCTGGCATACCTGTTTACCCTAATCTGCCTATCTAACTTGCCTACCTACCTACCTTCCCAAACCCACCCTACCTACCTACTTAAGCTACATACCTACAGTGACCTATCCAACCTACCTACCCTACATACAGCTGAGAGCACAGCTCACAAGCCTTATCTCATAGGGTTGCAGCTGCATTACAGCGTCAACAACAAGACACATACATGCAAGAAGGGACACACAAGCAGAGCCGCAGCAGCCATGTCACCTATCTAAGCGTTTGTCATACATCTGTGATAGGCCTATTCATTCACTTGCACAATTTGTTCATCACCAACTCTGCTCTTGGCATGTAGTGGGCGTACAATGCACTGTTGATTGTAAATTGAATTCAAATAACTTTCAAACCCCTTCCAGCCAGCCTTGTACACATGTGCATCAGGATGTGACTTGATGCTTCTACCCATTCCTCCATTTCAAAACCTCCTTTGTGATGCTGTTTGGACAAGTTTCTTCCTTTTTGGTCATGGCACCATGCATTCAGGTCAGTGGGTCTTAGCTAGCCCTTTAGACCTGGTCTTGATGATTGTGTGAAAGCTTGATTGTGTCTGTGTGTGCTGCACAGGCTCAAGGGGTGTTTTCCTTCTTTAACAAGCCAGGGCAGAAGGGCCAGCAGGGTCAGCAGGGGGCCCGCCGCACCCCCCAGGCAAACTCCAGCCATGCCAAGGAAGAGGAGGCACGGGCTGTCAATGAAGACTGGGGCAACCAGCAGGTACAATGGACATCAGTTGCTTTGCATCAGCCATGCGCGGTGTCATGATCATCATCTTTCAATGCAAAAGTTTACATGCACCATGCCATGCCAAGGTTCTTGTGATTATGGTAACTGTTGTTATATCCCATATGATCTTGATGAAGAGACTTCTGTCCAGACAGGGCATATGGGTGTTTCTGTGGTAGTGGGACAAGTTGTCAGTGACCAGGATGTGTCATCATGTGCTATGCCATGACACTGATGATGCTTAGGCCAGCCATGAAACCAATGGAAACTTGTAGAGCTGCCTTCGTGGTGTTTTACACTACAAGTTTGCCTTGGTTTCATGGCTGGCCTGAAATTTGAAATAGTTATTTTTGAACAGCACTGTGCTAGACTCAGCATCATCATGTCATGGTCTGGTGCAAGATGGCACTGACAGCTTGTTTACAACCTCAAAGATACCCATGTGCCCTCATTACAATGACAACAACTAGAACAATGGAAGTATGGTTGGATACTAATAGCAGTAACAGTAATATCAACAATACTTGCAGGCAAGGGAGAGTGAGTTCAGGGTGCCCCACCAGGAGCAGTCCAACCTAGACCCTTACACCAGCCCCCAGAGCAGTGAGGAAGAAGTGCGCTACCCCACCATTGGCCAGCGCAAGCCTGCCGCTGCAAAGGTAACATATGCTTTGCTTTCTTGCCTGTGCGTGTCTGTCACAGACTGCCGTCTTGTCCTTGCATCATGAGCATGAAGTCTCGCAGCCTTTGGTAGCATCTTGCCCAATGTGTGCAATGCTTTCTTGCCTGTGTGTGTCTGTCTGTCTGTCACAAGTTGCAGTCTTGTCTTTGCAGCATGATCCATCAAGTCTTGCAGCCATTGGTATGGTAGCATCTTGCCCAATGCATGCTCATGGCAGCATGTGCGCTGCTGTAAGTCTAGCTGATTGTGTCTGTGTACGTTTTGCAGGCCAGCAAGGCAGACATATCAAAGGAGCTGGAGGATCTTGAAATGGAAGTGCAAGGCAGTGGCTCAAGAAGACGCTGATTGTCCGTTGCTAGTTGGACTTAATTTTGTGTTTCAGCGTGATACATTTGCAGCTTCTTCTGCAGTCAAGTCGCTCGGAGACAGTCTTGATTAGGACACTGATAGATTGAGTCAAGATAGTTGCCTTTACACTCAAGGTTGTACAACTTTGTCGACAATTGAGCATGCAATGAAGTCCTGAATAATGGGCCCTGTCCGTTGCACTCTTTCAAGCAGTTGCCATTGACTCTGGCGTGTTGTTGTGACCTGGTCAGAGGTGAGTGGTCGTATACACTGCATTATTTTAGCTGCTGTGCTGAAGCTCAAATGCTGGCTGGCATCAGAAATCTTGGGTCATCACAACATACGCAGATTTAGAATACGCTTCGGATGTCGGATCCGCTCTTGCTGTGCGCTTCCCAGCGACCCTGAGGCTCGCTGCATGCGCACCTGTGTGTAGCTGCATCATGACGAAGAGGGCCCTGATTGTGGGATGCAACTATCCTGGATCGCCTCATCAGCTAGCTGGGTGCGCCAACGATGCCAGCAGTATACGCTCGCTGTTAAGTGAGGTTTTTGATTACAAGCCGCAAAATATGCTCATGATGGTTGACTCGGACCCTCAGGCAGTATCACCCACAGGCGCTAACATTAAGGTGGGGTCGTGCCTGCATATGCTATTGACCTGCAGCTCCACTGATGCCTAGACAAACCGTTTTATTTATGCTATGTTCCCCTGCAGCATTCTACCCTACATGTGCAAAGGGTAATGCAATGACTCTGATCTGCAGGCTGAGCTGACCAGGTTAGTCGGCCTCACTCTGCCTGGTGACGCCCTATTCTTCCACTTCAGCGGTCATGGAACACAGATCCCCACTGACGACCCGCAAGAGACGGATGGCATGGATGAGGCTATTGTGCCGACTGGCATGAATGTGATTCTGGACGATGATCTGCGTGTCATAGTCTGCAAGCTTCCTCTGGGTGCACACTTGACCATGCTGGCAGATTGCTGCCACAGTGGGACCTTGCTGGACAACAAGGTCAGAGACCTGCCTTTAGGGACAAGCATAATACCAAATGGAGGCAGACCATACATAGGGCCGTCCCTGAACAAGTAAGTCCTCACATACAATTACTCTGCTGTCCCACTGCGCACTTGCATATAGACAATCATCAAAAGATGCATTGTTGGAAGGACACACTGCCATGAGAAAGGCATTTGCGTCCTGGGGAGCCTTTGCTGACCTGCAGTACAGTCTGTTCATGCAATTTAGGACTGTCCACAGCGCATTCAGTGGCCACTTGGAGATTGTTTTGCGTGATGTTCTGTACCTCCTGGTGTATCCTCCTTTGAGGGAGGCGATTTCTCTTACTGCTGTAAAAGGCTTCTCACAGAATCACTTTCTGTCCCAAACCCCCTGCTTGCCATCCCAGCTCATACCCAGTCTGTGTCCCCCCGGCTGAGTGTATATACAGTGACCAGCTTCGGCCATGTGAGACCATTGCTTTGTGGTCAAGAAAGCTTGAGCCAACCTCAAGCTTCTCTCCATAGACTTGCCTATCTGTGCTCCCTTCCCTTCCACCATTACCTCATGCATGCAGGTCTCTGCCCTATGAGATGTTGATGGCAGAGTTGGGGCGCACCACAGGGCAGCAGGTCTTCCAGGGCAACATGCGCTACAGCCTCACCCAGGCTTTTGGCCCAGATGCCTCCCTGAAGGCGCAAGCATACCTTGGGGTGAGTAACCTTCACCTGCCTTGCATGCTGCTGATGATACCACAATCTGTGGAGAGCTTGACTGATGCTGCTTCAAGCAAGTGCATGCAATGCATCAAGGCAGAAGTACGCATCAATTAAGCTGTCTTGTGTTCTTTCCCTGCCCAGGCTCTGCCACATTGCACATTTGTCATGAGCTTTCTGTCATGCTTGTGGCAAACGCCTTTGCAGAAAGTGTGTGCTTTGGGGGAATCATCATGAGCTGCATTGCAGGAATGGCTGTGTGTAAAGC
>JAABUO010005533.1_pt1 | contig 14653 bp, 13 predicted proteins | sample 5559291 | NCBI WGS metagenome assembly JAABUO01 (sample SAMN10711878, study PRJNA513372) | rock metagenome | isolation source: Antarctica rocks | place: Antarctica: Victoria Land, Finger Mt sud | reverse complement strand
AAAAACACGGCTATTCAGCAGCCTCCTACATTCAGATTTTGGATCACAATTTGGCTGGCATATGGGAGCCAGGACTAGTGTTCATGCAGGATAACGCTCCGATACATAGAGCCAGAAAATCGAAGCTTTGGTTCCAGGAAATGGGTATAGAAGTCATGGAGTGGCCTCCGTACAGTCCCGATTTGAACCCAATCGAGAACCTCTGGGCCCTACTGAAGAAGGAAGCCTATAAAGTCTATCCGGATTTGGATTCGCTGAAGGGTAAAGGCGACGAAGCTGAAACCCAACTGTTCCAGATTTTACAGAAGGCCTGGGTGAACATACGGGAGAAGGTAATAGAGGGGCTAATTTCCAGTATGCCACGCAGATGTGCAGCTATAATTAAAGCGGAGGGCTGGCATACTAAATATTGATTGGGGAATCATAGATCATACACTATCAAATAGTTACTCCAAATATTGAAGTTCCCCAGCTTAATTTGGGGGTTCAATGGTTGATGCAGATGGGGGGGTGATTTGGTGGGGGAGCTTAGCCGAAGACTTTTTGCAGGGTACTGTATCTATGGTGTTTAACCAATCCTCAATCCGACTTTTAACTTTAGAACGTTTATTAGTGTCCATTACGTTCTTTATTAATTTAAGCGGTTTAACTCGGAAAAAGAAGAGAGCAGCTTTAAATAAGGTATATGACCTGCCTGTGTATGTCGATTATTCATTGTACGGTCAGCGAAATTAAGGCGTATAGTTGATGCCCTGTCATGAATGAATTTTCCGGGTGCTTTAGTGAAAGGCTTACGCCAGCATACGATGAGCCATCTCCCCTAGGTATTTAAGATGCTTAGACCTATTTAGAGACTAAGTAGAATCATGTGATCCCCCTGTATTTAGGCGAATCTTTCGCTTCATACCTACGTATTTATATTAGTGCCTTTTTTAGCATGCTAAACTTGATACTATTGTTGCTGATCTTTCTACTACTAGGTTAGAGTGCGCGGAAACCCAGTTTGCGCGGAAACCCCGAGCAAAGATAAAGACAACCACAAAACCATTGTACCAGCGCTGTTAGGAATTGAACCTAATATAATATAACTCTCCAACGACTACAAGCACACCTATCGCTGCTTCAACAACTTTCAACAGGTTACCCCGCGTCTGGGACGTGGTAGGTCACGTGGGGGTCAGACATAAGCGCACACATGGTTGCATCAGCGTCGCTCTTCGCTCCACTTTGTTTATTCAAGTAATGCTTACATCAACGAACAATATTTAGTATAAAGAATAGTCTTGAATGCATGTTCTAGTCTATAACTCTTCAGGATTGGTTCTCAGCTTTATTACGTTTACAATGGTTGCATCAGAACCACCACATCACTATAGATTCGTTCATTCTTCCGTCGAATTCAAGGATTTAAAGTTGAAAGGTTTAATTACACCTTTAAGCACTCAACTCAATTACGATTATTGGAGCTGTGTACGAATGTTAAGCGTTTCCTTGATACTTAAGCTGACGTGTTTAATTTTAGCATAACTGTAACTATAAGGATTTTATTCAAAAGCCATTGCGCGTTTGGCTGAGCTCAGACATCGCAGAGTGTCCGCAGTGTAAGCTTTATAAATACAGCTCAATTTACGGACTGTAACGGTTTATTGAATAAAGATCGTCGTCTCTGTCATGAACTTCAATTTACTCGTTATTCGGATATTTCAGCACCAAAACTAGGCATTTTCGAACAGATTTTCTTGTCACGGACCTTCACTTACGCGACCATCTTCTCACACTCTCAATGTGTTGATTGTGGTCAGGGGCTGAAACAGTGACATTCCAGCGTCACGCGTGTATAAGAACAGAATGGAATGTCTATTGGGGATTATCATAGGGATGTCTCAGTCATTGAATACTGGCTATACGCCGTCTGCTGGCGATGATGGCCTGCAGCTGATCTAAGGGTTTATCTTAACGATTTTTAAGGATTTTAGACACAAAAGAACATTCAAAGGTTTATTCATGCAAACTTCAGACGTTTCAGCAAAAAGTGTTTCTGTCACATATTCGTGCCCCTCACTAAGCTCATCCTTCGCTTAGTGCTTTACAGCCATACAACAGGTACGGCCATGCAACAATAAACCTTCATATTTTTGATTCAAAAATCCACCAAAATTCCACGCAATGACTTCTACATACGCTATCATCGAAGGTCGCATTCAGAAGGCTATTGAAGCGATAAGCTTATGACGTTCTATAAAGGCGCTAACGTCATTGCATGTAAAATGGAGTTGCTGGAGGATCAATCAAAGCATGCAGAAAGCAGTTTAACAAGGTTCTCCAAAGCGGAGGCGTCTTGTACGCCAAAAATGCTCGAATTATGACTCAAGATAGGCAGAATTGGAGGATGAGAAGCAGCAGCAGCGCGAAGAGGCCAGGGAAAAGCGTTATTTAAATGCACTAAAGAAGGTCTACAAGGCTACGAGGCCCCATAGGACTGCTCGCATTAAGCTAGTGGAGGGATTTCGGAAGAAAAGGCGCGTTGTTATGAAGCAATTGCTCAAAAATCGACGTGTATATAAATGGTAGTTGAATTCAGCTGTTGCATGGCTGTAGAGCACTAAGCGAAGGATGAGCTTAGTGAGGGGCACGGATACAGCAATGGTCTTCACTATTTTGGAGGACGAGGTCATATGGGGGCATATTGGTATTTTGGTTGTCCCTATCAGCCCCTTCCCCTATTTCCAACTACCAAATACCTCACCAAATGACGACGAGTCATAAGGGAAAGGACGCAGAAACATGAACTTGAAGGTATTGTTCAACAACTTCCGAAAGGCCTTGTATTCTTTAGAATTCGTTTAAAGCTTTTTGTAGTGTCCGACATGATTTTGCAGCGGATTGCACAAGAGTATCGATCCGGGCAAGCTCTAGCTGTAATGCACTAACCTGCCGCTTAAGTCCTTCGACGCGGGTCTGTGGTAGAAAAGTTACATGTTGGTCTGATATTTTTCTTCCTTGTGGCGCTCTGACTATGATAACAGGTTTATCTTGTCCCGAACGTGCCATGTAACGGGATTGCTTCTTCGCTTGCTTGGGAGTTGAAAGCCAAGAAAGATATCAAAGAGACTTTAAATCTAATATACAGTAATCATACTCTTACTACCTTTGTCATCATGAAGTGATGATCAAACCCTTAAGTAATTATGCTCAAGCAAAAAAGTTGAAAGTGATGCTGTATTCAAAAGGTTTGTGGTCTTGTGCCCGTATTCCGCGCTAGCCCCAATCGGCTAGCGATCTACCTGTTCCCTTTTTCAACCACCAATGCTCCTGCATTACATCTGAGGGTAGCGTTGATGATGGTAAACTATCATGTTGAAAATAGCCACCAGAGCGACATCATCAAGTGACATCAGAAACGTGGCTGACGGGCATTGCTGACAGTGATAACCCGGTACGTCCGTAGAGATAGCTCTCTCCTCGCTCTAGCCTGACGAATCTCTGGCACATGGCTAGCGAGAGTCTACCTCCGTACATCGTAACACTCCTTTGAGATTGGAGGACGAAGTAGCGAATCTGCGTCTTTCTTCTTCTTCTAGGACTCCCACCTCTCTTTTTCTTATCAACTTCATCCCTCTGCACTTTCTACCCTCAGTGGTATGGGGCTATGCTTTGCTGCCACCCGTGGATATTGCACAAATAGCCGATTCAGGAGATGAGGTGCTCGGCACTACCACCTTCCACTCCACAATTGCACGCTTGCTGACCCGGATGATAGAATGCTACAAGAAGTGGAGCTTTGGGGGCTCAAAAATGCTTTGGTAGTGTGTTCCCTTCCATTGTACCCTCTCCTGAGACCGCGCAGAGCCAAGTATGTTTTTGTCATTCGAGAAAGAGCCCTATTCATCAAAACCTTATTTATTTCTATCGAAGACGTCGAGAAGAGATCTACAGATGGAAACCAAGATGGTAGGATCTCCAATGGGCTGCTACGCGAAGCATCCAGAAGACTTAATCTTCGGCGCGCTATATTTCTTCCTGCCGAAGATGCCTAATTGAGCGGTTGGATCGTGGCCGAGAGGTGGAATTGAAGCGTGTGTGGAAGTTGGTTTCGGAACGTGACAACTACCACATTGAATCACTGCATCCAAAGTCTATCGTTCACCACTACAAGTCCTCGAATGACAACTCGTAGGCGTTCGATGAACAGAGATATAGGAAATCTGATGTAAGATACCACTCGCAGCATTTTCTTATCTAGAGTGTTATCGAGTATGGCTCATATTCTAATCTAGTCGTAGGAGATCTGAAGTTGTTGTTGCATGCGGCATACTTTTGTTCAAGAAGCGAAAAGCAGACCGTCAGATATAGCACCAACAAAGAATGAGCCATTGTAGTCACAAAATTTGAAGATCTGGTCACCGTCTTGCCCGCATCAGAAAATGGGGATCGGCTATATACATTAATGTCCCGATCAAAGCGTTGTTGATCATTGGAAGCTGGACCCAGGGATTGTATTCCGTCCCACAGAGCTTGGTCGTTGTATCAGAAAAGCTTTATTACTCTTCGGCTCAATAGTGAGAACATGATGCGTGAAGCGGTCGATGATTGCTTCAGCTGTCCAAAGGAGCGTCCTCTGAACCCTGGTTTTTCCAAGCGTTGATTAACATAAGCTGTTCATACTTTTCTATGACACCTCGGAGACCATGTGCTTTTTGGATGAACTGACCTTTGACCCTCTTTAGAGACACATACTCTTATCTCTTCTACACTGACTGCACGGACTGGTCTCAAATCCATGTCAGTAACGGGATGAAGTGGAAGAGAGCGACCCCCTTCATGCCGATACGCCTATCAACCCCGGCCAGCCCCATGGCACAAGAGACCTGCTGCCGAAGACTACTTTGACAAAGATGAAAGGAAGAGAGTGTACTGTCGCTCAGAGACATCGAAGGTCGATGACCAACCTGGAACATTCACATCATCCGATCCTCCAGTGATTGATGATTGGGGCCAGTCTTCTCCGTCATTGGTGGCAAATGTAAATAATCAGCCCGAACCTGATATCAACACTAAACTAGAGCCATGGGTTTTGCAGACCTGGATTCAACCTGACATCAGTGAAAAAGTCGCAATAAACGAAGAACCCTTCAACATTCACCCCAACCGCTTCCGTGCCGATTACCGGAGCATGGAGAGTAATGGAAAGATCAGAGATGTGCAATTGAGCCCAAGCAGCAGCTCTCCCCCCTTCATGAAAAACCCTACGTGGATTTCAGATGACACCAGAGGTAAGGTTCCCAATTGCAGTCAATTCTTCCTTTCGACCCCTCATGCAGCAGTTGTGATTCACATCTGTAATGGGCCAGCATTGAGCGGATCATATGGGTGTATTCTAACTAGGAGTTCAAAGCGAAGATGCTGAACACGTCGAGGGTTTTATACCCACGAAGGCGCGCTAGGCCGCTAGCGTGTCAACACCAGCCCTGTTCCAGTCTATGGTACTAGCCTAACATGATCTATGTTAGGCTAACTCAAAGAGTGCATGCTGCACGCTCGCAACATTACCACCCCCCCCCTCCACCAGGCAATGACCCCATTGCTTCAGTCGGACCCTTCTATCTTGGCTTGTTCGGATAACGTTCTTGAAAGTCGTTCACGACGTCCTGGCAGCTTTCGAATTTACCAATGCAGGTCGACATCGTATCCCTTCCAATTGGCACGGTACTGAAGCCGTTTGCCTCGTCCGTAGTGCCTGGAGTCCAATATGTCCTCCACCTCCCATTAATCCTCGTCTTCAACGACTATAGGGCCTGGCGACTCATTGCGTTGTCCTTCTAGCGGGTCTTCCGGATCCAATCGCAGCAGATTCGGTGCGAACTCATGGTGAATCTTCATTGTCGATGACAGTTCTAGTCGGTATGCATGTCCGATCTCGGCCAAGATCTTGAAGGGTCCTAGCATCTTATCGTCTAGTTTCTTTGATAGCCTAGAGGTCGTAATGTTTCTAGAATCCAAAAACACCATGTCGCCAACGTTGTAGATCATTTCCTTTCGATGCTTGTTCGCCTGTTCCTTCATTGTGACCCTGGCTCTTTCTAATGCTTGCTTGGCCAATGCTAGTGACAGTTCCATATGCTTGGAGATATCTTCCGCTTTGCCCGCTCGATTCTAGCGCGGGTGGTCCATATTCAGTTGGATCCGGGTCGAAGCTCATACGAGGGTGAAAGCCCTTATTCAGAAAGAATCAGCCATGGATAACCAGGCGGACCAGTCATCTTGCATGTACGAGCAATAGCTTCGTAGATACCGTTCCACATCTTGATTTGCTCTTTCTGTCTGTCCATCGGTCTGCGGGTGATATCCTGTGGACAGCTTCACCTTGATCCCGACCCTCTTGCAAAGGGAATTCCAAACAATCGATATGAATTGGGGCCCACGGTCTGATACTATTGAACTTGGTAGTCCATGAGTGCGGATGACCCAGAAGCTTGACTGTTTGCTCTGCTGTGGTTCCTCCGTCACCTGACCAACACGGGATATAGTGACGTTCTTTGGACAATCTGTCCACCACTGTCAGAATCGCATTGCTTCCTTCACTTACTGGTAGACCGGTAATGTAGTCTAAGGATTTGTCCTCCCATCGTTGCTCGGGTATCGGCAATGGCTTCAGCAATCCATTGATTCGGTCTCTAACAATTCCGAATGTAACGCTTGATCGTAGTTCTCATCTTTGGCCAGCAATATGACTGATCCACGGACATGCCTTGCTTCTTTCCTCACCGTCAGGCGACGAACCTTTGTCGGCGCCGCTGTTATCAAAGGGCACACACGTCAATGGAGATTGCAATGAGGCGGAGGCGCTATCCTTTCAACCGACCTGGTTGTTATTTCTAACACTTGTTTTGACCTCTATGCTTTGTGGCTGTCTTTCCTGGCCAAAGGGGGCCAAAACACCTCACCCTAAATCGGTAAGGGTTCCGCTGCCCACTCGTCTGCCTTGACTTTATACTAGTGCCGACGAAAATGATTGGAGCGAAATGGGACAGCCAAGTCCATCCATCCAAGCCATATTAGGCTAGATTGGGTATGCTCCTAGTAACTATGCAACCCTGCTTTGTTGGCACAAGTTCAGCTCATTGCCGCCTCTGGATTAGTCACATTGCTCGCCATTAGCAGAGTACTTTTCGACTATAAGAGCCCATAGCAGCAGACCATCATTCCCAGATCTAAAAAGAAACACCCGTACCAGTTTCAGTACAGTGACCCCATTTTCCAGCATCGCCTATATTATATTCTTTCCGTACCCAAGTCACTTAGGGATCTCTGCCTACATAAAGCCAGGAAACCACAAGATCACTTGGTCAGCATGGTGCTACCTTACATGATCAAGTCAAGGCCTAACGAATCGTTTCTCAGCTTTCAAACATAAACAGAAATCGTACGGTTTCATTCAAATACGTACAGCCCAAACAGTGAGTCGAACATCTCCTCGTATTTTATAGGTATACTGACCCCTGGATCAACTCTTTTAGCCGCTGCCATGTCAACTGAACCCACAGCTTTTGTGAATGCTGGCCGTGGTGCATACGATACTACTGGTGTGCCAAAGCCGCAACCACCAAAACCTCGTTAAGCATCACACGGATTCCAAGTCAACGACTCCCGGGATGTGACATGAAGAGGACGATGTGACAACTTGTTATTCTATTTGGAACTCTCACTGCAGTTGTCGATGCAGCTAATAGTGAAAGTGTGCGAAGGGGGATGGTGTTGAAAAACGATGGGTAGAGGTAGTACTTGGAATTAGCTCGGTGGACAACTGTCTTAGGAAATCCCTCCCAGCGATGATCACCGCCAAGTAAACCTTGGCGGTAAATCTATCTGAATAATTCTCTTTTCCGGCGCGCTCCCGTTGCGAACCCGAACATTCTGGTATGAATGGAAGGATTGTTGAGACGGTCATTTAAAGTGGGCCGAGATTTGGGTTTGTCCCTGGGATCGGTAGGCTTGTCGTAGATAGCCTCATTGGCGGAGATGCCCCGCTTGTGCTAAGGTGCTCTACCAAGCACAAAAAAGCTCCCTAGACCTATATTTGAAGGAGAAGGTGCCTCCAGGTGGCCCTAAGCCCATTATCTTCCGTGATGGCATCGGCTGCGCACCGTCGCTTAAACGACAAGGCCAGGTGGCTATTGTACGGTCAGACGGCCAGCCTGCCACCCTCGGTTTAGTCCGGTTAGGCCTACGACACGGCTGCAGCCCATCTATACAAGTGGTGGCTTCGCAAAATCCAGATCGCGAGACCTCGTTGTCTTCTCGAAACCTGGCGCACCCTTTCCGCCATCGAATCCCCAGCTTTGCTCAGCTAAACCTCTACCAACAACCCATTTTCCCCCAGTCCCGACGTCTCTGCCAGGTCCCGTGATTATTCACTAACGGCTACGGTGCCACCGACGCTCCTGTTTAATGATCGGCTGTAAATCTGAATAAATTGCCATCTGAGATTATTTAGCTAATCCTCGAACGAATATGTTCTTGAACAGCGACAAGTTCTATATCTTACGCAACGCAGATCATAATTGCTCTCGGCAGATCTCAAAAGACAGACTTCGCGAAGTTTCCAAGAACATGCATGGTCCCTATATTATATCAGCCGGTCATTCTTCGCGTCGCTAAGGGATGGGAATTGAAGAACTTCGACGTCAAATCGCTTTTGCAAACTGGCTCAATCATTAATGACCCTCTCCAATGAAGCACCTGCATCTCGTCACTGATTTTTGTCGAAAACGAATCATTACGAACACATTAATCTTCATTTCCAAATCTGGAAGATCTGAAGAAAGAGTTGGAACCGTTATTTGGCCTGCCTCGACGATAACAGTCTTTAGAGTTTCAGGTAATTGAGTGCCTCAAGCGCTTCTAAAGCCATTGTCCGGACTCTTTGTGGATAGCTTTCAGTCAATTCCAATGTGAGACGTGCGCCTTCAGTACAGCAACACCTGTGGCCCTGCCACCATGCCAAGCTCCACCATTGAAGCTTCAACTTGTTGAACTGCAGCTTCTCAGCGCCTTCTTCTTCGACTATTCTGTAACACTTGGAGCATAATACATTCAGTGATGGGTAGACGAGTAGAGAGCTAAGACGGAGGTAATTACCTGGGGGCAGGGGCTGTCTGATTTATATTCAGAATACAACTTATATATCAAAATTTCGATTTCCTGTTTACAGATCGGTTAGCTCAACGGTAGAGCGTGTGGTTGAAGACTGATCAAACTCGAGTTCGACTGTCAAATCGGTCGCACTCAGTATCATCAGATTGATGATAACGAGCTGCGAGCTTTTTGCAGATTTTAAGTATTGTTCTCATCGTATGATATGAGCGCTTGACATCAAAGCTCTTCAACCATCATGACCGCCATTCATTCTTCCGCAAATGCTTGAGCACAACTGTTTGGTTATTTTTAGAGATCATCGCACCCATGGACTAGGGTGGTGCTTCTAACCACTCCAAAAAGGCCATTCCTTAGAACCATAGTTCTGCGCGACTAAGCACATATCGATCTGCTTTCATCAGGAGCTCTGCTGATGTCATATCTGCGGAATGTGGTCAATATTGCACGTGGTACAGCCCACGTCGATGAATGACTAGAAAAGATTGACGTACAGGATGCTGATGCACGGTCTAAGTGCATTCCTGTGTGCGATCCTCAATCGTTGCGGATATTGCCTAGCATATCAAAGTGCTTGTTGACGGTACGGTCACCTGGAAGAAAGCTGAGGCCTGGCTAACTGACTCTATTAAGTTGTCAACACAAGGATATCTTCTCTTCGTAAAGTCAACGAGCTTTGCGCTTAAAGAAGGTGGCATTGGAAAGTATATTTTTGTCTTTGCTGCTTCGAAGCTTCATAAACAGGAAACTGATATGGGTATGAAATCTTTGTCCTCGTTGCGAACTCCAAGTACTCATTGATGATTAGTGAGCTCTCGCTGGAACTTCCAAAAGACTGCGACCTCCAAGGACTTCATGAATGATATTAGAGGGCAAGGGGGTCGAATCGATATTCCTATCACTTAATGGACTCGAAAATAGCAGGGGGAAGCACGAAGTCTGGGAACTAGGACTTTACCTCCAAAGGGAGATTATATTCTCCCCACACTTGTCGATGCGTGACACATAGCTGTTGCGCGTATTGATGAGAGAAGCTGGCATTGTTTGCCGTGCATCCTGGGGCGAACGATGATGTTTGAAGAAAGTATTGCAACTCAAAGATCTTTCAATTTCCAGCTATCTGCTGTACTACTACATCTGTTTCAGCCGTTTCGTGATGAGCACCTTCTCTAGCGACACTACCTATACTTAGCGAAAATAGCTGGGATTGCTTCACCGTAACCACACCGTAGTGACACCGTAACGAAATTAATCGGTAAATTTGATTTAATACGGCCCCGAAACAGTCCCGCGATTGAGCATTCATTATTACCACTTTGACACCGTTATCGCAAACAATTGTAATTATAAGCGCAGAGATAAAATAGGGAGCCGATACCCGTACGAGGCAGGTGACAGAATTCTCCCCCCCCCCTTTAGTAAGCGAGCATCACGAACTTCAAAGTCGTTCATCAAATTCGAGTACAACAAATGCAATACTACCTCAATTAAGGTAAAAAAAAATACCTGGCTGTAACAAAGAAGCTGATCTATCAAGGTCTTGAATTTTGAACAGTCAAAGTTTATTGTGGGTGCGTCAAAAATTCCGAAAGTCAGAGAATTTTTAGATGTGCCGAGGGGGGGGGGGAGAATTCTGTCACCTGCCTCGTACATCCCCTTTGCTTACACGTACACCCCCTCGGGGAAACCTGAAATTTCCATTGCGCATCACTCAGTTACACACCAAATTTAGTAGGCAATTCAAGGGTTTACATATGATTCTGAGCAACCTCTCCACAGTAGTTTTGCACTGTTTAAAGAGCTTCAGTTTCATGTTCAAAAGAGCTTCAATATTAGGGCCAGCTTGACTGAAGGCTATCGGCAAGCGAAGGTGGTGGCTGCCGTGGCCGGCCGATGCCGGCCGCTAGGGAACAGGGAGATTAAGCGGGGAAAAGGGGATAAATAGGCCGTCCTTCCTTCTATTTCCCCCATCATCTCTTCCTGTTTCTCCATCCCTAAAGATTCAGCCAGAAACGCGCTTTTGCCCTACCCACCCACTCCATAGACTCAGTCGCTTAGATAGAGGGAGTGCTTGGCACCTCAGGGCGGCTTCCAGGGCAAAATTTAGCCCTGGAGGCCGCCAGGGGCCGCCGGGTTTGCCCAAACACATAGAAAATATATATTGGTTCAAACGGAGTCGATGCCCGATAGCGCTGTTTCAGCACCTCCTTCGCTACATATGAAACGCTGCAAACAGGCCTGCATCCGTTTGGATGGAAGAGGGTGTGACAGCACGTCCACCTCGCTGCCCTTCACCTCTTGCCTGTGTGAGATCTCGACCTCGACCCCGACCCCGACCCCGCCCCTGCTTCACCCCCTGCTGTAGCCCCTGTTGTTCCGCCTCCATCTGGCTGAGGCGAGTGTAGAAGTATGATTATGATTCTCGTTTTATATGACTTCAAGATATCAGTCATTCTTCTTGTTTCGTTTGTCGACGACGCTGAAAGAACACTTCATGAGCCGTGTGTCACTGTGAAGACGTCTTTCAAAACCCGCTGAGTTTAGACTTGCTTTTCCCTCACGATCGCATCGTATATAGACGATCCGATCAACATCTTTCTTGAACTTCTTGAAGCGTGCAATGACGAGAGCATAGCCCTCTGGCTCAGCGTGTTTATTGAGCCCTTCAATCAGGAGTTTCACATCGTCATAGACCTCCTTCGAAACGGGAGGTGAAGCCAAAGACATGGGGCCGGCGAAGGCGATGCTGACAGGTGGGGCGTCGGTGAGGGTGGCCATGACAATGGCGATGGCGATGCGATGAGTGTCAGAAGAAAGTCTGATGTGTGGGTTTACTAGGCTAGATTAACCGAATTTAAGGCTGTGGGGAAGGTCATGGCTCAGGTAATTGTCGCGCCCCCCCCCAAATTTACTATTGAATCCAGACATTCTTGACATTCTCGCTATCATCAACGCTTTCGATTTAGAAAGATCAATCAAACAGGTAAATTTGAAGCTGGCCAAACCTTTCACAGTACTGACATCCTTTTAGCTATGACAGGTCAACTGGCTCCGGCCCTTCGCTCGAAGATACTACGCCTCCTGCTTCTACATTGGACCCCCTCCGCCATCGCTCAAGAGATTCACTGTCATCGTAACACCGTTTATACTATGCAAGAGAATCTCTTCATGTATGGCTCTCCCTTTAGACCTCAGTTTCGTCCGAAGGGCGCCCCTCGAAAGGTCTCTCCAGCAGCTGAAGACTCCCTAATTACATACCTGGAGCAACAGCCATGGGCCATGCAGAAAGAGATGATATGGTTTCTATGGGAAGAGTGGGGTTTAAACGTGCATCAGTCCACGATATCGAGGATTCTGAAGAGAAGGCGCTGGAGCTATAAAAAGGGACAGCGTGTGGGCATCAGACAGAACGATGAGCTGCGATTAAACTGGGTTGCCGACCTGTTGCGGCTCACGGCTGAGCAGCTTGTCTTCGTTGACGAGACTCTCTTCAACGAGACTACGGGATGGCGTCATCAAGCCTACGCACCAGTTGGTGAACCAGCTCGCTATCAAGCCTCTAGAAAGAGAGGACATTGCTGGAGTGTTCTTCCGGCTTACACGATAGATGGTTATCTACCCTGTACAGGTATTCGTGAAGGCTGGTTCAACGGCGAGGCTTTCTTTCGATGGCTAGCAGATGAATTGCTACCTCTATGCAGTCCCTTTCCGGCCCCGAAGAGTGTGATCATCATGGATAACGCCAGCATACACTGTAACGCTCGTATCGAGGAACTCATTACCTCACACGGGTGTGAGGTACGGTATCTGCCTCCATATTCGCCGGATTTCAATCCCATCGAGCTCAGTTTTAGTGTTTTGAAGGCCTGGGTCAGACGACATTTCGAGGAGATATGGCCCCATTTTGAAGGCACTTTTGGTGAATTTCTCCATTACGCTGTTGAAAGAAGCAAGTGTGATAGGTTTCCGAAACAGCATTTCAAGCATAGCGCCGGAGGTTATACCTTTGAAGCTGATATTAGAGCCTTGGAAAGAGACCTTGAAGCTGGTACTATAGAATTTGATTAGTAGTGTATGAATAGCTTCATTTTCACCTATTTGAGCCTGTTTTTGATGCGATAATAGATGTTGAGTGGATTTGATTGAATTGAAATGTTGGGGGGGGGCGCGACAATTGCGATGCCAAGGAATCCACAGCTTTCTGCATACGCTAATACATGTAAGCCAGGGGGGTGTACGGGTAGCGGCTCCCATAATCAAACCGTAATAATATCGATATTCATAAAATCCAGTAATTTTAGTTAATCAATAGCTTTAATCGACAGTATTTACCAATATACAGTGACAGTACGAGCTACACTACCATCACCGAAGCGTTACAGTTAAAGCACACAAAGCTGCTGACGTTCATGCCCCGTCCAACACCTCATTCCACGTCGATCCCTACCATTCTTGAAACGCTTATGTTACTTGGGTGCCGTGACGAGTGACGAGTGCAGACTGCAGTCTAGATGACAGCGTGATGACAGCTGAATAGCGCTAGGTGACACAGATGATGGCACTAGATGACTTCATACTTTTCGAAACACTTTATTCCAAAGGAACGGAGACAGCTTCAATACAATCGTTTCATTTCGACAAAGCTTGATTTGCGGCCACGTTAGTTATCACTTCACCGTCCACGTCATATTTGAAACGTTATCCGTCGTGGACATGAGAATGATGAGGAAGTGTGTCGATGTTTCTTCAGTTGACAAGCCATAGAATACCGTCCGCCTTCATAGGGCTGATAGGGGCTGGGGCCCGCCAGTAGAGTTTTCACCTTCCACCTCCTATAGTAGATAGCCTCCTAACAACAACAACCAACATACCAATATGCCCCGTATGACCTTGTATTCCAACAAGGACATGACCATCTACTAACGTTTCATATCTGAAGCCTGGGCAATGACGCTAATAGGTGCATCATGTCAGCGCAATATACGTTTTGGACCCCCGTTGATTTCATACGCCTTTCAATGCCTGCCAGGTCGATGAAGCTATACATCAGTTGCCAAGAGAACAATAAGTGGGCAACGTTATCTGACAGGGAATGAATTATCCAAGCGGCCGTGGTCTGAGGCAGTAGACCCAGGTCAAAACATGATGACAGAAGCTATTCTCAGTAATATTTGAACAGAAAAAGCATGAAAGCAGATCCGCACACCCCCAGTTCAGAGGCGAGGGAAGTTGCAACGGGGATGGTTCATCGGAAATCAATCACCATGCCTTGCAACTTCTACTTGCAACAAAGACGGCATCTAACTGAAGAAAAGAACCCATCACAAAGATTTCGGTGAAGCAGACATCGAGTATCCCACGGCCCAACGCCCTTCAGTCATCAATTCAACGAGCGGCTGTAGATGTTGAGCCGTGGGTGCGCCGGTGACGGTGATGGTCGTTGTAAGGACTATGGTAGGGTTCGTAGACACGCATTGCGAAGCAGCGGTAGCATCATGAA
>JAABUO010005532.1_pt1 | contig 14654 bp, 14 predicted proteins | sample 5559291 | NCBI WGS metagenome assembly JAABUO01 (sample SAMN10711878, study PRJNA513372) | rock metagenome | isolation source: Antarctica rocks | place: Antarctica: Victoria Land, Finger Mt sud | reverse complement strand
TGCCGTAGGCCGAGCACCGCATCGCCGACCTGCACGATCCCTGCGGCGGTGACTAGCTGCGGCGAGGGACCGCGGCGAGTCAGAAGTGTGGCCAGGAGTGGGCCAGTGATGGCCCATGTCCGGATCGCCGAGCTCGCCGACCAAAACTCGGTGAGAGTGTTCGGTTCCGCGTCGGACCTCGGCTCCGCAATCGATGGTCGGGCGAGGCCAGCAGCGGCGAATCCCGTCGCAATGAGCGCGCCAACACCGTTCAGCAAGAGAAGGGTCGTGCGGACCCGCCCTCCCGGTCTCATGGGCTTCGCCATGCTCGAACCGTAGTGGATGCGCCGCTGCGAGTGCCATCGGCACGTCAGGCGACGTTCTTGTCGACGACCGCGCCGTCCTAGCTGAGACCTTCAGTAACTCGTCCCGGTAGCCACCGGCTTGCGGTACGGGCGTCAGGGCTGAATCTTGGGACGGTGGGTGCGGTTTGTGTCCACGTGCCAGACCACCGGAGATGCGTCTCAGGGCAAGCCGGCACCGGTCTTGCGCTAGACGGTATGACGTGACCGCCTCTTGGTGAGTGGTTGCGGGCCGGGGCCTCGCTCACGCAAATTACGTGGGTTGCTGGGCAGGAGGCGCCTGCTCGGCCTATCCGACATGCGTGGGAGGCCCCGGTGTTGTCAGAGCGTACGAGTGTTGGTCTGGACGTGCATGCGCGATCGGTTGCTGCGGCGGCGATCGACGGCGTAACCGGTGAGCTGATCAAGGCGAAGTTGACGCCTTCACATGATCACATCCGGTCCTGGATCGGGGGGCTGCCCGGTCCGGTCGCGGTCGCCTATGAGGCCGGCCCGACCGGGTTCGGGCTCTATCGCTCGCTGACCGCAGCCGGGGTGCGGTGTGTGGTGGTGGCACCGTCGAAGCTGCAGCGCCCGTCCGGCGATCGGGTCAAGACCGATGCCAAGGATGCGGTGCATCTGGCGCGGCTGCTGCGCCTGGGTGAGGTCACGGCGGTCGCGGTGCCCAGCGTCGAGCAGGAAGCGGCGCGGGATCTGGTCCGAGCCCGCGAGGACTGCCGTGGTGATCTGATGCGGGCCCGGCACCGATTGTCGAAACTGCTGCTTCGTCAGGGGATCGTCTATGACGGCGGCGCCGCGTGGACCGGCGTGCACGACACGTGGCTGCGGCGACAACACTTCGACACCGTCGCCACCGGGCTGGCCTTCGAGTCCGACTACGACACCGTCCTGAGCGTGAAGGGCCGCCGCGAGCGGCTCGACACCGCGATCACCACCATGGCCGCTGACAGCGAGTTCACCCCGGTGGTGCGGCAACTGTCGTGTCTGCGTGGCGTGTCGACGTTGACCGCGTTCGCGCTCGCCGTGGAGATCGGCGACTGGACCCGGTTCAGCGGCAACAGCATCGGCTCCTTCGTCGGCCTGGTCCCCTCCGAACGCTCGTCCGGCGCATCCCGGGTGCAGGGCTCGATCACCAAGACCGGCAACACCCACGCCCGCCGGCTGCTCGTCGAAGCCGCCTGGCACCACCGCCCCGCCTACCGGCCCGGCAAGACCATGCGCGACCGGTGGGAACTCGCCCCACCGGCCGCCCGAGCCCGCGGCGACGCCGGCAACCGCCGCCTACACGAACGGTGGATCAGCTTCGACCTACGCAAGAAGCGGCCCGTCATCGCCAACGTCGCCATCGCCCGCGAACTCACCGGATGGTGCTGGTCACTGGCCGTTCTGGACACCGACGCCGCTGCAGGCTCAGACACTAGCTGAGCCCACCCCAGACCGCTTCGCCCAGCCGCCGTGGTGGTGGCAGCGCGTGGAGCAACCCGCGTTCCGACTATGAGCAGCCGGCCCCGTCGGCCACGCCCGACCCTAGACACGCGGAACAGCTCCCTGCCGAACAGCCCGTCCTGCGGTAACCAACCCGCGCATATCAGTCTGACCGCGCGTCGCCAACGACACGCACACCACCACAGGCGCAGCGACGAAGCCGAGGCGCCCGCCCGGAGAAATCCGAGCGGGCGCCTCACCCTGCCACTTGACAAAATCCCTTACATATCAGTCGGAGCAACCCGTGCTGCTCACCGCCTGTTTCCGCCGCTGTACCGAAAGCAGGCCCTGGCGCGGTATCGCTTGGCCCGAGCGTCTCGGTTGATGACCGCCCAAACGCTGCTCCGGGTACACCTACGGCGCGTTCATCGATACCACCGACGTAGTCTGCGACGCCGTCGAAACCGGAGCCGCCTGGCAGCAAGCGCTGGAAGCCGGTTCTAGCAGCCATGGGTGACGGCGACCGACCCCTCGCCATGGGTCCGGCTCGTCGCGCGGAGCCGGTCACCCAGGTGTGCTGTGGGCGGTTGCATCGACAGCCGGTGCAGTCGTGGCGAGCAGGGAGAACGTGGGTGGGGCCTCGCGCGTCAGCATGACCCGGGCGCTCTCGGCCTGGGCGAGCTTGCGTGCGAAGGGCAAACCGATGCCGCCCTCGCTTGGGCCGTCACGGTGACCGAACATCTCGTAAGCCTCGAGCGTCAGGGCAGGCCCCTCATCACTGACGTCCACCGCGACCACGCCGCTCAGTGCACGCGCCTGAACGGTGACCGCGCCGCGACCGTGCCGGCGCGCGTTATCGACTAGTACGTCGAGAATCTGTGTTGCGGCCGCGATGGAGATGGCGATGTACTCAGGTAGGCCGGGATCGACAATAATCCGCAACGGCCGGGTGGCTGCCGCCAGGGGACCGTGCCAGCGCTGTTCGACCGCCGAGATCAGATCCGATACGCGGGTCCGCTGCTGGACGGTTAGGTCACGAGCGAGCGCGATGACGTCGGTGATGGTCGTTTCGAGCCGGTCGACTGCGTTGAGTGCCGACGCGATGTGGGCGTTCGGCGGCATCGAAGCCCGAAGCGCTTCGAGTTCGAGGCGGAGTCCGCTCAGTGGTGTGCGTAGCTGGTGGGACACCTCAGCGGACAGGCTGCGTTCCCGGCCGATCATCGTCTGAATGCGGGCAGCGCTGTCGTTGATGGCGGCGGCCAGGGTGTCGAATTCCGCCACACCGGACAGGGGTACGCGGGTATCGAGGTCGCCGGCGCCCATGCGCCGGGCGCCGGAACTGAGCCGTTCCACCGGCGCGGAAAGCCGTTTGGCGACGAGCAATGCACCCGCCGCCGACACGAGGACTGCGCCGAGGCCGATGCCGGCGATGACGAGCCAGGCGAGCAGGCTGCGGCGATGGGCGGAGCTGAGGTTCGAGCGCAACAGCACCGCAGCAATGACCTGATCTCCGTCGGAGATCGGCGCGGCGACGGCAATCTCGGCACCGACGGGACCGGTCGCCTCGGTGCCGCGCAGCGCCGCCCGCACCAGCGCGCTGGCCTGCGCCGGGCCGGCGCCGTCGATCAATCGGCCAGTGTTGTCATAGATGCTGGCGCTTATCTCGCCCTTGTCTATCCGCAGCGAGCCGACTGCGGGCTGGTCACCACGGAGCGAGGCGGCCGCGGTTGCGGCGGCCCGCTGCAACTCGAGGCGTTCATCGTTGACGTAGCCGTGACTGACGAAGAGTCCTAGTGGCACGGCCAACAGCAGCACGGCCAGCAATGCCGTGGCGGCAGCCACCTGCGTGATGCGCCGCTGCATTGACTCTCCTCTCCTGTCGACTCGCGCCGGAGACCAGCCACCGGGATCAGGTGTGCGGAGCCCAGTATCTCAGCGACAGTGGCGGCGTCGTGCGTGCTGCGGTCGAGGTTTTGCCGTCGCCTTACCTGATGTGGCCAGTCTGCTTGCTCAACGGTCCCTAGCGTCGAGGTACAGGCCAGCGACCTCCGGTCTGTCGTCACGAAAACGGATCGAGGACAGCTGGTGCGAGCGAAGTCGAGGCGAGACAAGCCGATGATGCTGACGGCGGGCGGCGCCGCTATTGGCGCCGTCGTGGTGCTGACCGCATGCGGGTCCAGCGGCACGTCGACGTCGGCTCCCGCGCCGAACTCCTCGACCGCAGGGCCGAGCGCGGCGGCATCCGCGGGCACCTCCGCCCCACGCGCTACCGCAAGCAACGCGTCCGCACCGGCCGTGGTGGAAAGCAACCCGCCCGGTGACATTCCAGACAACCAGGCGTTCGTCGCGTACAGCGGACCGGGATTCACGGTCACCATCCCCGAGGGCTGGGCACGGTCGTCGTCCGGCTCGTCGGCCGTCTTCTCCGACAAGTACAACTTCATCACGGTCACGGCGGCAGGCGCCGTCCAGGCGCCGACCACGGCATCCGCAACCACGGTCGACCTACCGAAGATCAGAGCAGCCTCGCAGGGATTCGTTCCCGGCCCGATCAGCACGGTCCAGCGCAAAGCCGGAACCGCCGTCCTGATGACCTACCGCGCCTACTCGCCGGTGAATCCGGTGACTGGAAAGGTCGCCAATGAAGCCGTGGAGCGGTACACCTTCTGGCACGCAGGAACGTCGGTGACCCTGATCCTGGGCGCCCCGGTCGGCTCGGACAACGTCGACCCATGGCGCAAGGTCACCGATTCCCTCACCTGGACGAAGTGATGGCCGCACACCCGACGGCCACCGACGCCCGCCAACCGGCACCCGCGCTCGACGCAGAGTCGCTGCACCGGTTCTTCCATTCCGGCGACGAGGAAACGCAGGCCTTGCGGGGTGTCTCGATCACCGTCGCACCCGGCGAATTCGTCGCCGTGGTCGGGCCGTCCGGATCAGGAAAATCAACGCTATTGGCCTGTCTTGCCGGTCTCGACGAACCGGACGGTGGAACCGTGCGCATCGACGGCACCCGCCTCACCCGCCGTCCCGAGTCCGAGCGGGCGCGGCTTCGGGCGCGCCTGGTGGGCGTGCTGACCCAGAGCGGCAATCTGCTCACCCACCTCAGCGTCGCGCAGAACATTGCCCTCGCGCGCAGCCTTGCCGGCACATCTAGGCGTGTCCCTGACAACCCCCTGGGCGTCCTCGGCATTGCCCACCGGGCCGAGGCCAGGTCCGATGCGCTGTCCGGCGGCGAGACCGTCCGCGCCGGACTCGCCGTCGCGCTGGCCAACGACCCACCCGTTCTGCTCGCCGACGAACCCACCGGAGAACTGGACTCCACCACCGAGGCGCAGGTCCTGGCCATCCTTATCAGCCGCGCCCACAACGGGACCGCACTGCTGGTCGCCAGCCACAGCGTCGCCGTCGCCGCGGCAGCCGATCGGGTGATCACCTTACGTAGCGGAGAGGTCGTCGCGTCGTGATGCTGCGCCGGAACGGCGCCGTTGTGCCCGCATCACACGCCGATGTTCCTACGGGCTCTGTCGTGCCCGACACCGCTGTCGCGCGTTGCGTCGGTGTCGGGCGCACGTACGGCACCGGGGAACGGGCGGTGGTCGCCGTCTACGACGTCACCTGCTCTGTCGGTGCGCACGATCGAGTGGCGATCATGGGACCGTCCGGATCCGGTAAGTCGACTCTGCTGCACCTGCTGACCGGCCTGGATACACCGACCGCCGGGAGAGTCAGTTGGCCCGCATTGGGCGGTCACCCCCGCGATGGCGCCTACCGGGCCGGCCTGGTGTTCCAGACACCGAGCCTGATTCCCAGCATGACGGTGCTCGAGAACGTCGAGTTGCCGATGTTGCTTGCCGATACGGTTGCGGTGGAGGCGCGCGATCGTGCCCGCGCGGCGCTGGATGTGCTGGGCCTGGACGGGCTGCGCGGCGACCTGCCGCAGGAGTTGTCCGGTGGGCAGGCGCAACGCGTCGTCATCGCGCGGGTCCTGGCGGCGCGTCCGCGCCTGATCCTCGCTGATGAACCCACCAGTCAGCTCGATCGCCGCACCGCCGATCACGTCGCCGAGGTGCTTCTGCAGGTGAGCGACGAGATCGACGCTGCGCTCGTCGTGGCCACCCACGACCAGGCCATCGCAACCCGCCTGAGCACCGTGTGGCTCATGCTCGACGGCCGGCTGCAACGTGGCACGGATGGCCCACTCGCCGCCGACACCGCACAGGCCCCCGCCCGGTTTTCGGCCGGTACGTCGGCGCCGCGCGATCTCGCCGAAGGGCAGCAGTCATGATCAGGATCTGGTTGCCCGCTCTGCTGCGCCGTCAACCGGCACGGCTGCTCGGCGCCGCCACGGGCGTGGCCATTGCGGTCGCACTGCTGGCCAGCCTGGGAGCGTTCCTCGCTTCCGCCAAGGCCAGCATGACCTCCCGAGCGGTCCGTTCGGTCAGCGTCGACTGGCAGGTCCAGGTCGGCCCGGGAAGCAGCCCGACCACGATTGCCTCGCTCGTCGCGCATGCCCCCGACGTGCGGGTTGCCGACACCATCGGTTTCACCCAGGTCCCCGGCATCAGCGCCACCACCGCCGGTACCACGCAGACCACCGGAAGCGGCGTGGTGCTCGGTGTGCCGAACTCCTACGCAGCGACTTTCCCGGGAGAGATCCGCACGCTCACGGGGTCCGGTACCGGCGTTCTGCTTGCCCAGCAGACCGCCTCGAATCTGCACGCAGCGCCCGGGTCGCGCATCACGATCCGACGGACCGGGCAGACTCCGCTCACCGTCACGGTGTCCGGGGTCGTGGACCTGCCGCAGGCGAACTCGCTCTTCCAGAAGGTCGGCGCCCCGGCCGGAACGCAACCGTCCGCCCCGCCGGACAACGTCGTCCTACTGCCCTACTCGCAGTGGCAGCAGTTCAGCGCGCCGCTCCTTACCGCGCGGCCTGATTTGGTCTCGACGCAGATCCACGCCCGCCTCAGCCATTCCCTGCCGACTGACCCCGCCGCCGCGTACTCGATGGTGATTGCTGCCGCGCACAACCTCGAGGCGCGCAGCACCGGCACCGCGACGGTCGGCAACAATCTCGGCGCGGCGCTGGACGCCGCGCGTGGCGACGCCGCATACGCCCAGGTTCTCTTCCTCTTCCTCGGCCTGCCCGGAGCTGTCCTCGCCGGCCTGCTGACCGCGACCGTGGCCTCCGCCGGGGCGCGCCGGCGCCGCGGCGAACAAGCGCTGCTGCGCGTTCGCGGAGCCTCCCAGCGTCAGCTGCTTCGCCTGGCATCGCTCGAGGCGGTCGTCATCGGCGTGGTCGGCTGCGTGGCAGGCCTCGTCGCAGCGCTCCTCGTCGGCGTGGCCACGTTCGGCTCGGCCACTTTCGGCGCCACCACCACCTCGGCACTGCTCTGGGCCGGCCTCGCGCTGGCCGCTGGCTTGGTCATCACCGCCGCGGCCGTGCTGCTGCCCGCCCGCCGCGACGTGCGCGAACACACCATCGCCACCGGCCGGCAGGACATCGCAACCGCCCGCTATCCGTGGTGGGCCCGATACGGACTCGACATCGCCGCACTTCTCGGTGCCGGTCTCGTCGTCAATGCAGCCAGCCACAACGGATACCAACTGGTTCTTGCGCCTGAAGGCGTTCCGACGATCTCCGTCTCCTACTGGGCGCTCGCCGGACCGGCGCTGCTCTGGCTCGGCGCCGGGCTGCTCATCTGGCGGCTGGTCGACCTCCTCCTCGGCCGCGGAAAAGGCGTCACTTCGCTGCTGCTGCGGCCCTTCGCCGGCCGCATCGGCCCGATACTGGGCGCCAGCATGTCCCGGCAACGCCGCCCTCTGGTGAAGGCGGCCACCGTGCTGGCCCTCGCCGTCGCGTTCGCAATCTCCACTGCCACGTTCAACGCCACCTACCGCGCCCAAGCCGAGGCCGACGCCCAACTGACCAATGGCGCCGACGTCACAGTCACCGAGTCACCCGCCGCCACCGTCAGGCCCGGCTTTGCCAACCGCCTCGCCGTCGTCCGCGGAGTCACCGGCGTCGAACCGCTGCAGCACCGCTACGCCTACGTCGGCACGGACCTGCAGGATCTCTATGGCGTCCAACCCGGCTCGATCCGCTCGGTCACCGCTCTGCAGGACAGCTACTTCGTCGGCGCCAGCGCAACGACCCTTCTGCACACCCTGCAGACGAAACCGGACTCCATCCTCGTCAGCGCTGAAACGGTCAAGGATTACCAGCTCAAACTCGGTGACCTCATCAATCTTCGGCTGGTGAACGGGCGCACCCACCAGCTCATCACCGTCCCGTTCCACTACGTCGGCGTCGTGTCGGAGTTTCCGACCGCACCCAAGGACAGCTTCTTCATCACCAACGCTGCCTACGTCACTCAGAAGACCGTCAGCGACGCCGTCGGCACCTTCCTCGTCAACACCGGCGGCACGAACTCCTCGGCGGTCGCCGCGCGGGTCCGCGCCCTCGTCGGCCCCACCGTCAACGTCAGCGACATCGGCACGGTGCGCGGCGCGGTCGGCTCCAGCCTCACCTCCGTCGACCTAAGAGGATTGACCCGCGTAGAACTCGCCTTCGCCCTGGTCCTCGCCGCGGCCGCCGGCGGCCTGATCCTAGCCCTGGGTCTGGCAGAACGCCGCCGTAGCCTCGCGATCATGAACGCCCTCGGCGCGCGTCGCCGACATCTACGCGCTACCGTCGCCGCCGAAACTCTGCTCGTCGGCGCAACGGGCGCGCTAGGCGGGGTAGTTCTCGGTGCCTACCTGACCCGGACACTGGTCAAGGTCCTGACGGGTGTCTTCGACCCGCCGCCTTCGGTCATCACCGTGCCGTGGCCCTACCTCGGGCGCGGTGCGGCTATCCGGGCGCGACCTGCTGCCGACGATCCGCCGTTTGTAACACGCGTCAGCGGGTTGCCGGGCACTGCGCACCGTGCGCAGTACCGCGAGATACCCGGTAACCGAATCCGCGTAGCGTCTCGACGGCCGGGGCTTGCACGGCGGACTCGGCGGCGCAGCGGTCCAGCGCGCGACGCAACGACGCGACATGGACGTCGAGGGTCTTCGTCGACCCGTGCCAGTGCGCATCCCACACATCCGCCATCAGGGTCGAGCGACTCACCGCAACCCCCGGCTCACGAGCTAGCCGTGCCAAGAGGTCGAACTCCTTCGCTCGCAACGGCACCTCGGAGTCACCCAGCCACACCCGACGCGTCGCCTCGTTGACGATGAGATGTCCGATGACGTGCCGGCTGGGTGCAGACTCTCGCGGCACCGTGCGGCGCAGATGCGCGCGGAGCCGGGCTAGTAACTCCGTCGAGCGGATCGGCTTGGTCAAATAGTCGTCCGCGCCGGCCTCCAAGCCGACGACCACGTCGATTTCCGCATCCCGAGCGGTAAGGATGACGATCACCACACCGGGCCGGTGGGACCGCAGCGCCCTGCACACGTCGACCCCGTCGATGTCGGGCAAGCCGAGATCGAGCACCACCAGATCGACGTTCCGGTCCGTCCCTGACTCCGCCAGGGCCGAGGCGCCGTCACGACACCACCGCACCTGATACCGCGCCTCGACCATCGCGCCCTGCAGCGCCCGGCCGATCACCTCGTCGTCCTCGACCAGCATCACGTCCGCCACCCACCCATCCCACCACGCCCACCTCAGGGGGTATCGCTAGCTCCGCGTGACGCCCGACCGGGATGACCACGGACGCTACGGCGGCGGCGATAACAGCACTCGCGCTGCCGAGCCGCCATAGCAGCGGTGTCCGGAACGATGGTGCGCGACGCTGCTTGACCGGCAACCGAGCCACCGACGCGAGCCGCATCCGCCACGCGCGTATGACGCGACGGCCGGCGATGTGGCTGCGAACGCTGCGTCGAGGCCTGCGGCCAGCGCGGCCAGGACACCGAGCACCAGCGGAAGCAGCAGGACCCCGAGCTAGCTGGCATCAGCCACGGGTGACCGCGCCGCTGCGCGGGTGAGCATGCGGGCTACCGCGCCAACGCAAGTCGATGTCGAGTGCGGCGATGAGGCGGACCTCGGCCAGTTCGCGTCCGACGAGCAGGCCGGGCAGTGCCTGCGCTGCGGGCCTCATCCACTTCGGTGGGACTGGCGCGGAACGCCGCGCGCCGGCTGAGATGTCGAGTCACGTCGTCAACGCCGACCAAACGTCGTGCGTCCGCGTCAGGTCGTGGTTGTCTGCGACGGGGACGCGGCTCAGCATCGAGCGCAGCAGCGAGCGGCCGTCACCGCGAACCGGTCCGCTCCCGCTAGGGCAAACAGCCGCGCCACAGCATCCAACGCTGTCGCGATAATGCCGAGTTGACTGTTAGATGTTGCCGAGGACTGGTTGCTGCTCACACCGTGACCGCCGCGTCGCAGACAACGTCGCCTTGCAGAGTCAAGTGAGCTGAGGGCCTTCCGGCCAGAGCGTGAGTGCCGGTCCGAGGCTGAGGTGGACGACATCGAGCCGGAGCCCATCGCGGTCCTAGGCTTCGGAGGCAAGCGGCAACCCGGCGAGCATATCCATGCCCTCCTCGGCTAGAAGACTGCTGAACAAAGACCGTTTCGGGTTGGCTCGTGTGCGACGGGTCTGGGTCGGTGGTTCTGAGGGTTTGTGCGCCGGGGCTCGGTGGTGGTGGGGCCGTGCCGCGGTCCGCTGCGGCCGCTCGAACGGGCTGCTGGTGGCCCCGAGGGCTGGCCTGTCAGGCCAGCGCCCAGGTGGTGTCGGTGTGGTGCAGGCCGAGGTTAGTGAGGCGGCGCAGGTTGACGGCGGTGAGGCGTAGGTGCAGCCAGGAGTCGTTGGCGGTGACGCCGCGGTAGCGCAGTCGGCGGTTGCCGCGAACAATCCAGGCGATGGACCGTTCGACCGCTGGGCGGTGCTGGGCGGTAGGAGCCGGCGAAGTCGGGATCGGTGGCGGCCCGGTTGCGGTGGACACGGGCCAGGCGGTCGTGTTCGCGTAGTCGCACAAAACTCGTCAAGACGGGCCGCTGGCGGACTGCAGGCCCGCAAGTACAGAACGCCACCGCGCTGCCGTAGCCCACCCCACGGCTACTGGACTCAGAGGCGACGGCCGTCCCCAGCAGAGGTCGTACCTCGATATGATACATAGCTAGCATGCCAGCGACCACCTTAGACGGGGTTTGCACGACCACAGATATTATGTAAAATGTGGTCATGGGCCGCCTGTCGATCTACCTGCCGGATGAACTTGAAGCGCGCGCGAAGGCGCTCCAGCCGGACACCCCGACATCCCAGGTCGTGCGAGCCGCGTTGGAGCGCTACATCGGCAACGCTGACGAGCCGGCCTACGCCCAGGCACCCGACGACGTGAGCGATCTGCTGTCGGCCGGCGTCGAGCACTTCAAGGCTCTCGCCACCGCGGACTACCAGGAGGGCTACCGCACCGCGCTCAAACGCCTATCGGACCTCGACTGGTTCGCGCTCGCCGAGTTCGCCAAAGATGGCTTCGACCTGCACAAGTGGATCGGCGGCCGCGTCGACGGCATCCGCTTCCTGCTGGGCCAGGGCATGTCTCTCGGCAATGCGACGCCCGCCTGGCTGCCGCAGATCGCCAACGACATCGGCTCAATCGCGGACCCGATCGGCTTTGACCAGTGGAGCTTCCACAAGACCCCGCCGTGGGAGCGCGGATACGCAGACGGTCTGCGCGCCGGCTACGAAGCCGCGCTTGCCGCCGGCGTGATGACCCCCGCCGCGGCTCCCACTCCGACCGTTGATGCGACGTCCAACGTCGACGAGTCCGCCGCTCATGACGTCGGGGGCGAGGCCGAACACGACACCCCGTACTAACGAAGCACGCGGGGCACTCCGCTCCAACGGAACGCCCCGCGCCAAGGCCTCGCCCGTAGAGCTAGAACCCGCACTCACGACTCTACGGACAGACCTTGGCTCCCGGCGAGCGGCGACACCCGCAGCTCGTCTCCATCGAGTCGAGGAGATCTCCGATGATTCATTCACTGCTCACCCCGGTGCCCGGCTGGCACATCAGCGCTCATGCGCGCGGCCGCGCGCTCGAACGCGGCATCTGCGACCGCGACCTGCGGTTCACCGTCGAACAGCCGGACTACACCTACCCGCAGGCCGACAGCTATGGGTCAGACCGACGCGTCCACGTTCGCGGCGAGTGGGCTGTCGTCGTCAATCCCACCGAGCACACCGTCATCACGGTCCTCTACCAGGACCACACTCGGTGGCCGGCCACCGACACTGCGATGTCGGGGAGTACGCGCATGCGTGGTGACCATGACGATCCGCGCGAGCTCGCGGGCGCGATCCGTGCCCAGGTTCCGATGACAGCCGGCACGCTGACCACCACGATGAGCCGGGCCGACCATCGCATCGGTCTGTTCCTGCGCGACCTCACCCGCAACGGCGCGCGATGCGTGCCCGGCTTCTCGGCCTCCACGCATCCACAGCTGATCTCCGCCGACACTCTGCACGATGGTGACCACGCGACGATCGGCACGCCTTCGGCTGGCTGCCCCGACTGCAGTTCGTCGACCAACCCGAGCTCGTCGAAGCGCAGATCGGCCGCGATCTGCTCCCGCCGCACATCCAGGTCGCGTTGTGGGAACTCGACGGATGGATCGCGAACCGTCGCTAGCTCACCGAGCCGCGTGACCTTGAGCGAGTCGCGGTCGTGCTCGCCTGGTGCGAGCAGCTTTTCCGCGCCGGAGCGGTCGCACTGCTGCCCAGCCTGCTACTGCAACTGCGGGCCGGCGGCGGTCCGGCAGACCTACTTGACCTCGTCCCGGACCCGCTCGTCGACCAGCTGGCCCAACTCCGAACGCTCGCAGCGACCGAGCTGCTCGGCCAGTCCCCGACGTGGGCCTTGAACCCGTCCTGTCGCCGGGAGGTCGTCTTGTGGGCGTGCCGGGCCTGAGGGTCGACGGTCGAGATCACTCTGTCCGCGGCGACCTTCCGGGCGATCCGCCACGACCCGCCGTCCCCTTCCTCAGCAGCCGCGGCAGGACCGGAGTCGGCGCTGGCGTCGGTGTCGGTGATCCATTCGACGTCTTGGCCGGCGACCAGGCCGAGCAGCCCGACTGCGTCAGCCGCGGCCTGGTCCAGGACGATCCCATCGTCGGTCAGCTCGGCCACGGCGGCCAGCACCGCGGGCGTCGCGGACCAGCCCGTCAATGAGGACCTCACGGGCGGCGGTGTCGTCCCAGGCGATTTGTGGCTTGCCCGGCCTGGAGTAGTCGTGCCCGGCCGCCGTCGCCACCTCGGCGACCAGCCCGACGCCGCCAGGGACGGTGCGGGCGACCCGGCGGACCGCCGCGACCAGCTGCGTGACGGTGTCCTGGTCGCGACAGCGTCGTCGAGGATCGTGAAGTCCAACGCCCGCCGCGTCTTGGCGGCCAGCACCCCGGTCTCGGGGACGACCGCCCGCACCGCCTCGAAGATCCGCTCCGGTGCACTCGACACGCCCAGCCGCCGCCGCCAGTACGTCAACGTCGTCGGATGGAACGCCGCCGCCGTCACCGCGAACCCGCACGCCGCCTTCCACCGCAGGTCGAACGTGACCGCCTCCGCGGCTTCCCGGTCCGACAACCCGTGCAACGCCTGCAGCACCAGCACCGCCGCCACCACCGGCCCCGCGACACTCGGGCGGCCCCGACCCGACGGGAACAAGTCCGCCAACATCACGTCCGGGAACAGCACCTCACGATGGTCGGCCAAAAAAGCGAACACACTGCCCGCCGGCAGCAGATGACCTGCGACCGCCTGCACATCCCACAACTCACGCTGCAAACCACTCGAACCCTGCACCCCAAGATCATCCCAAACCCGACCCAGCGGGCCCGGTCGCGACACCAGATTGTTCAGCAGTCTTCTAGCGCCCGCGTCGTCGCCGTACCCGGTCAAGATCGTCCGGTCACAAGCGGATTCCCCTGCGGCACGCTCGCAGCGCCACGGCCACGGCCACGGCCACGGCCACGGCCACGGCCACGGCCACTAGAGCGTTCGGGACCGCATCGCGGCACCCGACTGCGCCTACACGGCCTCGACCTCACCGCTGAGATGGTTGGTCAGAAACGTGGCGGGTAGCAGCTCGAGGACCGTGGCGAGCTCGCGCAGGTGATCGACTGCGCTCTCGGGGGCAAGATGAAGATCGAATACCTGTCGACCGGGGCGGGCATTGCCAGCCACCATCATCCTGCTCGACGACACGCAGACACCAGTTCATGGCCAAGCAGGCAGACTGGAGCTCGTGACGGATGCCGTGATGGAGGAGACACCCGCCGCTGGGGACACCGGTAATCCGGCTCATCCAGCGGTGACCGGGGCGGGAGCGGTTGGCTTGGCCGTGGGTGCGCTGGGGGTGGTGTTCGGTGATATCGGGACGAGTCCGCTGTATGCGTTGCAGACGGTGTTCTCGATCGATCATGGCGCGGTTCGTCCCACGACCGGGGACGTGTACGGGGTGATATCGCTCGTGTTCTGGTCGATCACGATCGTGGTGTCGGTGAAGTACGTCGTCTTCGTGTTGCGGGCCGACAACGAGGGCGAGGGCGGGGTGCTGGCTTTAGCGGCGTTGATGCGCCGCCTGACCGGGGGCGCCGGCCGGCTCACCGTCGTGGTGCTGCTTCTCGGGGTCTTCGGGGCGTCACTTTTCTACGGTGACAGTGTCATCACCCCGGCGATCTCGGTGCTGTCCGCAGTCGAAGGTCTCAAGGTCGCCACCCCGAGCCTGGCCAGTTTGATTTTGCCGATCGGAGCCGCGATCCTGGCGGTCCTGTTCGCGGTGCAACGCTGGGGCACCCACCGGGTCGGACGCCTGTTCGGGCCGGTCATGATCATCTGGTTCCTCACCCTGGCCGTCACCGGCCTGCCGCAGATCATCGCCCACCCCGCG
>JAABUO010005529.1_pt1 | contig 14656 bp, 14 predicted proteins | sample 5559291 | NCBI WGS metagenome assembly JAABUO01 (sample SAMN10711878, study PRJNA513372) | rock metagenome | isolation source: Antarctica rocks | place: Antarctica: Victoria Land, Finger Mt sud | reverse complement strand
ATCACGACGATGCCCTCCTCGTCGGGTTCGATGTGACCGTGCGCGGACATGACGCGCTCACAGTGCATTTTCGCGGCTATCTCCAGAGGCTGGGCCAGTTGGAGGTGCTCTCAACTGATAAGTTTGTGGAGACCGGTGATACCATCTTTCTAGAGGCGACGGTGCGAACCGCGTTGGGCGCCGCACGGGTGTACGATGCCTTCGTGCTGCGCGATGGCAAGATCGCCTACCACTTCACCGGCGTGATCGGTCCGATATGACAGCGCGGCGACGCGGCCCGCGCGACTCAGGGCGGTCGCGCGCCGCCACTGATCTATCGAGGGACAACACATGAATGGAGCGCAGAAAAATAAGACGGGGACGGGCGGTGGCCTGAGCACCGCCCGGCTGGAGGCCCTCGTCGATGGCGTGTTCGCGGTCGCGATGACGTTGCTGGTCCTCACCCTCATCGTGCCGCGGGAGCCTGCGGGGCTGTCCCCAGCGGCCCTCACACGGCATCTGCTCCACGATCTGTACGCGTTGCGCTTCACGGCGCTGACCTACGCGATCAGCTTCGTGATCGCCGGCGTCTACTGGGTCGGCCATCACAACCAGTTCCCGCTCATCCAGCGCGCCGACCGCGTGTTGCTCTGGATCACCATCCTGTTCCTGATGGGCGTCACGGGCATCCCCTTCTCCACCGCGCTGCTCGGAGCGTACCCAGGCCAGCAGGTCGCGGTCGTGCTCTACGGGGGCAACCTGATCGTGATCGGCCTGGTGCTCGCCCTGCAGTGGTGGTACGCCACCAGCAACCACCGCCTGACCGACGAGGACCTCGACCCGCTGCTGGTACGGCGGGCGATGCGACGCATCCTGGTGGGGCCGCTCGCCTACCTGCTGGCCATCAGCATCTCGTTCGCCAGCCCCGCCCTGAGCCTCGCCATCTACGCGCTCGTGCCGCTGCTGTACATCCTACCCGGCCGCGTAGATCGCCACTTGGGCGCGCCTGACGCCCATGCGGACGTGGCGGCGTCAGAACACCACGCCAGTGTCACGGGAGACGGGGAGGACAGACACGTTATGGCGCCCTGACCAGACAGGCGCGGAGACAGACGGCAGGCGGGCCAGGTGACAGCGAGCGATCGATCACATCCCGACGACGAGCGATGCGGACCTACTCCTCGACCGTCACACCGTGCCAGAAGGCCACGTGATCCTTGATGTTCTTGGCGGCCTCCTTCGGCTCGGGGTAGTACCAGGCCGCGTCCTTGTTCACCTTCCCGTCGACGACGACATCGTAGTAACTTGCCGTCCCTTTCCACGGGCACACGGTGTGCGTGTCGCTCTCGCGGAAGTAGGCGCGGTTGACGGCGTCGGGCGGGAAATAGGGATTGCCCTCGACGGTCTCGATCGCATCGGGGGCGGCCTCGCTTAGCACCGCTCCATTCCAGGTCGCTCGTGACATCACTACTCTCCTTATGCTAAATGCTTCCAACGAGTAATTGCGGGATAGGCGCCGGCTACCACGCGTGATCTATCCCGTGGTTTCAACATGGAAGCATTTAGACAGCAATTCGCTATCTTTAGTATAGCAGGGTGCGAGCGCACGGAACGCCAACCCAATGATGCGCGTTGACAAACGCGGGGAGGGCCGGGTCCCGCGCCATGTGTGGCGCGGGACCCGGCCCTCCCCGCGTTTGAATGCGTCGGCGACTGGAACGCCGCCGCGCCTACGGGACGATCGAGAGGACCGACTGGATCATGTTGTTCGTCGTCGTGATAACCTTTGTGTTGGCGTTAAAGCCCTGCTGCGCCTGGATCATGTCGGCGAACTGCTTGGCGAGGTCGACGTTGGAACCTTCGAGCTGACCGGCCCCGATCGCTCCTAGCGTTCCGGTGCCGCCAGCGGCATAGGGAGTGGTCGTGGTACCGCCGGCGGTGGTCGGGAATTGCGCCTGCCCGGCGTTGACACCGGCCGAGTAGAGGTTGCCGCCATTGCGGATCAGTCCGTCGGGATTGCGGAAGTCGGTCAATGCGACACGGGCGATGGTTTGGCTGGTTCCGTCGTCGTAAGCGCCGATGATGCTGCCATCCCTGCCCACGCTAAAGCCTTTGAGCGCCGCCGACGCCGGATTTTTCGGGTCTTTCGTGAGCGGAATCGCGATGTCCGTGGGCGTCTTTGTCGCGTCGACCGCCCCGGTGTTGTCCGCCTGCCATCCCTGCACCTTCATGCCGTTCGCCCCGCTCGAAAGGGTGCCGTCCGGCGAGACGCCGAAGGCTCCATCGCGCGTGTAGTAGTTCTGCTTACCATCGTTGAGCACGAAGTAGCCGCTGCCCTGAATAGACATGTCGGTGGGGCGCCCTGTATCCTGCACCGAGCCCTGCGCGTTGACGATGTTGACCATTCCTTGGCCGACCCCCATGCCGACCTGGGTCGGGTCGACCCCTTGCAGGGTACCGGACTTGGCGTTGCCGTAGCTCACGGTCTGGTTCAGCAGGTCTTCAAAATGGATGTTCTGCGTCTTGTAGGCGGTCGTGTTGACGTTGGAAATGTTGTTGCCCACGACATCCATGTAGGTCTGGTTGGCCTGCAGCCCGCTCAGCGCGTCGGCGATCGAGTTAAGCTCCACGGTGGCTCCTTCTATGTTGTTGGCGATTGGCCCTATAGCGGCTAGGAATTGGGCTCGTGCGGCTAACGTACGACAAATACGCGCCGCCCGCAATACGTACTTTTGTCCTCTTTACAAACAGTGATCGATCTAACTCGACGACACCTCCGTCACCGTGCTCAAGCCCACGCTCTGTCCCCCCACCTGGAGCTGGACGTTTCCGCCGGCCAGGCTCACGCCGGTGACGACGCCCTGGCCCGGCGTCCCCTTCTGTGTCCCGACGCCGGGAACGACGTACGCAACGGTCTTGCCGATCAACGCCACGCCCTCGGCGGACTGCTGCGCCCCCAGCTCGGCGGTGATGGCCTGCTTGATGTTCAGCATCTGCTCGACCGAGTTGAACTGCGCCAACTGCGTCACGAAGGCCTGATTGTCCATCGGGGACGACGGGTCCTGGTTGCGCATCTGCGCCACGAGCAGCTTGAGGAACGTGTCGGTGCCGGCGAGGCTGGAGTTGCCCACACTGGAAATCGCGCCGGCCGGCGCCGACGCGGCCGGCGCTGCCCCGGCCCCGCCAACCGGCGCTGCCCCGGCCCCGCCAATCGGAGGCGGCGACGACGCCGCCGAAGGCGCGGCCGGCATCGTTTCGGCTCCGATTGGCGCGGACGTCGCCTGTGAGCCGATGCCGGACCGCGGCGCCGTCTGAGGGCCGATGCTGGGCTGTCCCGCCGCCTGAGCGCTAACGCCAGGCTGTCCCGCTACCGCACCGCTCACGCCGGGCTGTCCCGCCGCCTGGGCGGCCCCCAGCATGGAGTCGAACGACCCGGGCGACGCCGGGGCGCCGATGCCGCGCGTCTGACTGAACGGATCGGGCGGCGTGAGGCTCCCCGTTCCATTGCTCCCTATTGGACTCGTCACCATGTGCTCCTTTACCTTTAAGCCTGTACGTCGAGGCGCGCCACACCGCGCGCCGGCATGCGTCCCATCGTTGGGCGCGCCGTCTCAATCCGCCCTACCGGAGCGGAAACAGTCCAGCCCCCGCCGTCCCCGCTGTCCCCGCGAGGCGTGGACTCCCGGTGTCCGGACGCCTGACCGCCGCCCGATCCTGTCGCAACCCCTTGTCCGCTTTGCTGGGCGGGATTCGGCATAGCGGAGACGGGCGCGTCGGCCCGATCGCTCGGGGGGTGGGCGCCGGGGGCCAACACGTTGACCACGGCCGGGGGACCATCAGTCGCGTTGAGTTGCGAGACCAACTGGGGCAAATGCTTATCGAGCAACCCTTGCGTCGCGACGTGCTGCGGCACGAGCGTCACCTGCAAGCCGGTCGCGGTCTGCTGGACATGGACGGTGACGGCCCCCAACGCCTGGGGATGCAAGACGGCACGGAAGCTCGACGTCGCGAGGTCCCCACTCATCCGCAACTGCGCCTGCCGCACGAGCACCCCCTCGACGATCGGGGTGAGCGCCTGTCTCCCCGCGGCATCGGCCGCCTCCGATGTCTTCCGCGCACCCTCGTGCGCGGCCGCCTGGACGGGCGGCACCCCAAGAGAGATCTGGAAAGGCGTCTCACCCGACTTGATCGCCCGTGTCGTCGGCCCCGTCGGCCCCGTCGGCCCCGTCGGCCCCGTCGGCCCCGTCAGGCGCTCGGACGCCCGCGGACCATCGCTAGAGACGCTATCGCCGTGCGTCGCACGGACGCTCGTGTCGCCCGCGATAGGCCCTTTTGAGAGTCTGGCGGCCTGATCAGGAGTGGTTGGGAGCAGCCCAACCACCGCGTTGCGCTCGACGGTCGCGTGACCGGCCGGATACGGCGGGGCCGCGGCAGGTCCCGCGTGGGGAGCGACGGCCTCGCCGGGCAGGATGGGCGGCGACGTCGCCCCGATCAGGGCGCTCTTGGTCATGTCGTTACGGTCGCGCGACGCGCCCAGGCCGACATCAGGCCGTGTAGAGGCGCCGGCGGAGGTGTCCATCCGCGCCTTAGTATCGCTTGACGGGCGCAGGCTCTCTACGGTCCGCCAGGCCTGTAACGATTCTCTCGTTATATGATCGCCGACGTTATATGCCCCCGTGGCGATCGTACCGCCGTCCGAAGCGGCGTTATGCTCCTTCGCGGCGATCGTACCGCCATCGGAGGAGGACGTTCGACTACCCTTACCCTTCGCGTCGTTTTCGATCGAGACATCGGTGGGACCGTGCGCGGACGCGACCGCCTTATCCTCGTTCCTGCCGCCGCAGCCGCTCGTCATAGCGACAATAATTGGGGCAATGGCGGCGTGAGGCCACGGCGATACGCCCGCTTTGACGTCCAGGGGTCCGTCGGACAACCGGCCGCGCGGCGCGTCCAAGACAGTCGCGCCGCTCGACGTAGCCATAACCCCATGATCCGCGACCGCTAGCGTCCCGTCCCCTCCGGTCGATGTCACTACCCTCCTGTCCTGCTCGACATCCCAAATCAGGCGCGGCGACGCGACGCGATCCCGACTTTTCGCGTCGACCATGGCGGCCACCGTGTGGTCTCCCGCGATGAGAGCGTCGGCGGCGCCACCCTCGGCCCGCCCCTGTAGGCCCCGGCCCAGCCCTGAAAGCCCCGTCCGCGTCGGGGCGTCGCCGACAACGCCGCCGGCCTGCCCCTGTAGGTCCCGCCCAGCATCCGCGTGATCGATAGCCGGGGCGCCCCGCGCGGCGCCGTCGCCGACGCGTCGAACGCGCGAAGCGGCCAACGCCTCGGTCGCGTCCACGGGCGCCTGGGACATCGACACCCCATCGCCGTCGAGACGTTTTGTTATGTCAATTTGCCGCGCCTGGGAGAGGGCCGCCTCAGGCTCGACGGGGGTATCTCTTTCCAAGGAACGCCTTGCGATCGTGTCCGCGATCTTTGACGACGCGCTTTGGTCTACGCGGCCGCCCGGCGTTGCGCCCTGTTGTCCCCCAGCATCGCCGCCTGTGCTCTCTACTCGACCCGCCACGCCGGTAAGACTGAGCGGGGTGAGGCTCATCACGGACATCCCGCCCGCACGGGTCACAGAACCGAGGATTGCGGACCTTGACGCGACGACGTCGCGCGCCGCGAGGGACGGTGCCAGGGGATCCCATCGCGCGGCGCCGGCCCCGGAATAGTCGCCGCCGTTATCGGCGGCGTCGACCGTCGACGCGTCACGCTCGGTCCGCGGCGTATCGGACGCATGAACCGGCGCGGTGAGAGCCGCGGACATGATGGGCGCGGCAAAAGGATAGATGAGCGGGACGAGAGCGGTCGATGTATCGCCGCTGTCCAACGCGTTGTCCCGCCGTCGCTCCGGCGACGCCGCGCGATCGGGCGAGGAGGCGACGGCGTCGGAGTCGGCAGCGGCCGGGCGCCCCCGCTCCTCGTCGAGCACGTGGTCGAAGATCGGCGTGTCGCCCGGCGCGCCGGACGGCGCGACCAGGCCGTCCGGCGCGGAGACGCCGTCCGTGGACAATGTCGGCGTCCCGCTCGATGGCGTCGACGCTGGTAGGGGGAGCATCATAGAGGTCTTCGCCTAGCCCGTGATCGCCGTCTTGATGATGCCCATGCGGTCAGCCGTCAACTGCGTGAGCGCGTCGTAGAGGATACCGGTCTCGCTCGTCTTGGACATCTCGCTCTCCATGCTGACCGTGTTGCCGTCGTTGCGTGTCGAAACGTCGGGCGCGGCGACCACGGCCCCGATGGGATTCGTGGGGGTCGCGCTCTCCTGGCCGCTCAAGATCGTGGACAGGTGATCCGCGAAGTTGACGTCCCGCGCCATGTAGCCGGGAGTTTGCGCGTTGGCGATGTTGTTAGCAAGCACCTGCTGCCGCAGACTCAAGCTATCCAGGGCGTATTCCATCCCCTGCATCGTCGGATCGTTGAAGATGCCGCTCACTGCCTACCCTCCTTGCACACTGCCGCTACCTACTCTTGATGAAGCGTGACGTTCTATTGCCGCGCCAAAGACAGCACGCGGCGGACGTATTGCTGCGTCTCAGCGTACGGCGGGATCCCGCCGTAGCGGTCCACCGCCCCTGGACCCGCGTTGTACGCCGCCACGGCGAGGCTCTCATCCCCGTGATAGCGTTGCAGCAACCCCTTCAGATAACGAGACCCTCCCAGGACGTTCTGGGACGGGTCGAACGCGTCCGTCACCCCGTTCGCGGCCGCGGTCGCGTCCATGAGTTGCATCAGGCCCTTGGCGCCGACGGGAGAGACGGCGCGCGGATTGCCGCCCGACTCGGCCTGCACGACGGCCGCGATCAGGCGCGCGGGGGTTCCCGTCGCCGTCGCGGCCCAGTTGACGAGGTCCGAGAGACTCGTTCCAGCCGTCCCCGTCGTTCCGGCCGTTCCGGTCGTCCCCGTCGTTCCGGCCGTTCCGGCCGTTCCGGCCGTTCCGGCCGTCCCCGTGGCCCCGCCGCCGATAGCTATGGGAGCGGTTCCCGCGACCGTCACCGACATGCCCGGCGCGGTAGAGAGCGCGTTTATGCTCGCGATAGGAGCCGGCCCACCGGCGATAGTGGGGACGGGAGCCGGCCCTGTAGCGAGATACGACGCGGGGTCGACCCATTTACCCCGCTGCTGAACGCCAAAGTGCAGGTGCGGCCCCGAACTGTTCCCGGTCGAGCCTGAGAGCCCGATCTCCTGCCCTGCCTGCACGAGGTCACCCGGATGGACGGCGACGTTCTGTAAGTGTCCGTACAGCGTGCGTACCCCATTGCCGTGATCGATCACCACGCGGTTGCCGAAGCCGGTGTCGTCCCACCCCGCCTCGACAACCTGACCGGGGGCAGCCGCGTCGACCCCGGCGCCCACGGGCAGGGCGTAATCGATCCCCGTGTGAAAGTGGCTGTAGCCATCGTAAGCCGGCTCGGCCAGGTACGGGGTCGGGCCGAAGGGTTGCGTCTCGGTCACGGAGCCGTGGAACGGCAGCTCGAGCGTCGGGGCCGTCGCGGATGCGAGCCCACTCGCTCCACTCGCCCCATTCGCGATCGCCGCGCCAGCCTGAGCCGCGGCCGCACTCGCCTGCGCGGCGGCCGCTGTAGCAGCGGCGCCGGGCTGAACACTCGCGCCGGTCGCGCCGCTCCCCGTTACGCCCATGGAAGGCGCCCCTTGCGCGCCTATCCCCGGCGTCCCCGGCGTCCCCGTCGTCCCCGGCGTCCCCGTCGTCCCCGTCGTTCCGGACTCGTTCATCATCGACGCCATCGCGCCCATCATCGACGCCATTGAGCCCATCATCGACGCCATCGCGTCTATCCGGACACGCCCGTCGTCCGTCGCCGACGGCGGCGCGGGCGTTCCATAAGGAGAAGGCGCCGTCGGCGACGCGGACGCCCCGTAGGGAGGGGTAGGTATCCCTCCGTAAGGAGCCGTCGCGGGCACGCTTCCCATCCCCGTCGTCGAGGCCGCCCCGGAGGCTGCGGTCGTGCGCTGTAACGGCGCTGAGGCCGCCGCGCCCGCGATTGGCGCGGACGACGGGGCCGACGCCACGGGCGCGGACGACGGGGCGGCGTTCCCTTGCGACGCGCTCGAGGGCGGGTTGACCTGGCTCAGCACCTGCGCGAAGTTGGACGGCGCGGGCGCGTTGAACGGGATAAGCGCACCCGAGGCGACCGGCGCGTCGGCGGACGCAACTCCACTAATATCCATACGTTCCCTCCCCTCGTGTCGCCGACCCGCCGTAGCGGAGCGTGACAAGCTCGTCCATATCGACCATCATGCGCCGGTTGCGCTCGGCGAGGAACTCGCGCTCACGCCGTTCCCGCAGCCTCTCCAGCACGCGGCGGCGGCGCGTCACCTGGGCCAGCAGCGCCCGCGCGCTCTCGATCTCTTGCGCGCGCTGCTCGACCACGCGGCGCTGTCCCTCGACCTGTCGCTCCGCGCGGTCCCGGTAGTAGAGGGTGTTTATGCGCGATGCGGGGTCGAATGGCGCGCCCGTACCGACGGCGACGCCCGCGGCGTCGAGAAGCGCGCGCGCCAGAGCTTCCAACTCGGCCTGGGCCGCGGCATAGGCGCCCATAGCGCGCGCCAGCCCCATCCGCGCATCCTGCTCCTCCCGTGCTCGCTGACGCAACGCCGCGTCGAGGCGAAAGACAAAGTTCTTGCTCACCGCGTCAAAGCCTCCAGTCCGAGGGATGTATCGGGCCACGTCGTCACCTCGTCGGTGGCCTGGCGCAGAAAAGCTTCTATGTACGATAGGCGCGCGACCGCCGCGTCGACGTCGGGGTTACTCCCGGCCACGTAAGCGCCTATCTCGATAAGATCTTTGGCCGAACGGTGCGCCGCCATCAAGGTCCGCAGGCGCGCGGCGCGCGCACGGTGCTCGGGGGTCGTGAGCGCCGGCATCAGGCGCGAGACACTCGAGAGCACGTCGACGGCCGGGTAATGGCCGGAGCCGGCCAGGTCACGCGAGAGGACGATGTGTCCGTCGAGGATGCCGCGCACCGCGTCGGTGATCGGCTCGTTGAGGTCGTCGCCCTCGACGAGCACAGTGTAGAAGCCGGTGATGGTCCCGCGCTCCCCTGCCCCCGAGCGCTCGAGCAGGAGCGGCAGCAGCGCGAACACCGAGGGCGTGTAGCCGCGCGTCGCGGGCGGCTCGCCCGCGGCCAACCCGACCTCACGCTGGGCCATGGCGAAGCGCGTCACCGAGTCCATCATGAACAGGACGTTGCGCCCCGTGTCGCGAAAATACTCGGCGATGGCGGCTCCGGTCCAGGCCGCGTTGAGGCGCACCAGCGCGGGTTGGTCCGATGTCGCCACGACCACGACCGAGCGCCGCAGCCCCTCGGGTCCGAGGTTGTGCGTGAGGAACTCGCCCACCTCGCGGCCGCGCTCCCCGACAAGCACGATGACGTTGATGTCGCTGGCGCTGTTGCGCGCGACCATGCCCAAGAACGTGCTTTTCCCGACGCCGCTCCCGGCGAAGACGCCCAGGCGCTGTCCCCGACCGCAGGTAAGGAGGCCGTCGAGTACGCGCACCCCCGTCACCAGAGGCGTCACCACCGGCTGGCGTTTGAGCGGATGCGCGGTCGCGCCCCGCCCCGCGACCGGGATGCGCGCCCCACGAATCGCGGGGCCGTCGTCGAGCGGACGCCCCAGCCCGTCGACGACGCGCCCCAGCAGGCCAGGTCCGACCGTAACGCACGTCGGCGCCCCCGTCGCGACGACGCGGCTTCCCGCCGCCACCCCCGCCAACTCGCCGAACGGCATGGCAATGGCGCGTCCCCCACGAAAGCCGACGACCTGGCAGGGGATAGCCCCGCGGCCGCCGTCCTCGATGACGATTTCCTCCCCGACGAGACTGTTGAGTCCCGCGACCTCGATGGTGAGCCCGACCACCGCGCTCACCGTCCCGACGCGCTCACACGTCCGGAGCGCGGGCGCGAGCGCCGCCAGGCGGGAGAGGGCGCCGAGGCCGGGTCGCGGCATGTCGACACTAGAGAGCATCAAGACTCTCCCGCAACAGGCTCTCCATGCGCGCGGTCCGCGTCTCGAGGGTGGCGTCGACACGGCCAGCCCCGCTCTCGACGATCAGACCGCCGCGCGAGACGAGTGGGTCGGCGACGACGAGCGCCGAGACCGTCGGGGGCAGCCCTAACGACGACGCGTGCTCGCGCATAACGGGCTCGTCGTCGGGATGGACACGCAACAGCACCGCAGCCTCCAGCGTAAGTTCGTCGAGAGCGGCGCGGGCGACATCGCGCACGGTGTCGGGCGCGACATGAATCTCGTGCCGCACGAGAGCCCGCGCGATGGCGAGGCCAAGCTCGAACGTTTCCTCGTCGAGGGCGCGCAGCCCCTCGGTGTGCGCGACGACAGCGTTTCCCACCAGCGTGGTCAGGCGTCCCACCATGGCGGCGCCCTCCTGCCGCGCCCGCGACCGCCCCTCGTCGTAACCGTGCTCCCACGCTTGCCGGCGTTCCGCCGCGACGAGCTCTTCGCCGGTCGCGCAGGCGGAGGCGATGATTGAGCGGGCCTGCGCGCGGGCATCGAGCAGGATGCGGGCGGCGCGGACGCGCAACGCGGTCACATCGCCGACCTCATGAGCGCCCCCCCGCCAATCACGTGGCAGGAAACCCGGCGCGACGCTCGTGTTCGGCCGCGTCAAGATGCGTGTCGTCGTGCTGTTCTCCATGGACCGAGGATGGAACACATGGGCCGGGCGAGCATCGGGAAAAAAGTACTAGCGTGGTACTTTTGGGGGATAAAGACGCCGTCACACCATGACATCGCCGCCGCCGCGCGCGATGACGATCTCCTCTTCGTCCTCCAGACGGCGCACGACGGCGACGATCCGCTGCTGTGCCTCCTCGACGTTCTTGAGGCGAACCGGCGGGCTGGCCTCGAGTTCCTCGCGCAGCATCTCGGCCGCACGCTGCGACATGTTCTTGAAAATGTGGTCGCGCACGGCCGTGGCGCCTCCGCGCAGGGCGAGCGTCAGGTCCTTGCCGTCGACGTCGCGCAGGACGCGCTGGATCCCCCGATCGTCGAGCATCGTCAGATTCTCAAAGACGAACATCTGCTTCCTGATGTCGGCGGCCAGTTCGGGGGAACTCTCGTCGAGTTCTTCCAGGATCGCGCGCTCGGTCCCGCGGTCGACCTGCGTCAGCACACGGACGAGGAAATCGACGCCGCCGGTCTTGCTCTTGTCGGTCTGCAAGACCGACGATAACTTCTTGCGCAGCGCCGTCTCGATCTGGGTCACCACGACCGGGTTGATCGCATCCATGTGCGCGAGACGCATGCTCACCTGTGGTTGAAGTCCTTCAGGCAGCATAGAGAGCACGTCGGCCGTATGGTTCACGCGGAGGTACGAGAGGATGAGGGCGACGATCTGCGGGTGTTCGTCGCGCACGAAGGTCGCGATCTGCATTGGGTCGACGTCGTTGAGGTAGTGGAATGGTTGAGATTGCATCGTCGCGACGAGACGATCCACGATCTCCCCGGCCCGCTCGGATCCCAGGGCTTGCGTCAGCAGCTTGCGCGCGTAGTCCACCCCGCCCGTCGCGATATAGTCCTGGGCCAGGGCGAGCGTGTGCGCCTCGCGCAGGATGTCCTCCTGCGTCTCAAGGGCGAGCGAGTCGTGCTTGAGCATGCGGAGCGTAACGCGCTCGACGTGCGTCTCGGCCAGATGCCGCAACACGCTGGCCGATTCCTCGGCCGGCAGGGCCATCAGCAGGGCCGCGGCCTTGTCGCTGCCCGATAAGTCGTCCCTGCGCTGCGCGGGCAAGCTCATCCGCTGTCCTCCTCAATCCAACGGCCGATCAAGCCGGCGACGACCTCCGGCTTCTCGCGCGCCAGCTCGGCCATCGACTGCCGCATGACGGATGGGCGCGGCGCTTCCAGGGCCGGTACCGCCTCGGACGCCGGCAGTAAAACCGTCTGTTGCCGCTCTTCGAGGATCTCGGGGTCGGAGACATCGGCCTCCCTCAATCGCTTCCCGATGAGGAGCCGCCGGAGCAGGAAGAGCAGGATCAACGGCACGATGATGAGCGACGCCCAACGCACGAGCGACTCGATGAATTGCTGCTGCTGCTGCGCCCGCGCCGCGCTGGCAGCCGCCGTGACGGCGCTCGTGTCGAACGGGACGGAGCTGATGCTAAGCTGGTCGCCGCGGGCGGGGTTGAGCCCCACGGAGGCCGCGACGGATTGGCGGAGCGTCGCCAACTCACCTTTGTTCCGCACGCCGTTGAGCAGGACCGCGATGGAGAGTTGCTTGATCGTGCCCGGCGCCTCGACCGTATGGGCGACCGTGCTCGAAGGCAGGTATGTGTTGTCCACGTTCCCCTGCGTTTGCGTGTATCCGGCCGTGCTCCCCGTCTTCGTCCCATACGTCGGCACGTTCGAGCCGATCCCCGCGACCCCGCCGACGCCGTTCCCGGGGCCGGTGGAGGTGCTCGAGATCGCGCGCGACTCGCTCAAGGGGCTCTTATTGGTCTGAGACGCGTAGGTCGTTGAGGTCGCGTCGCGCTGCGTCCAATCCATGCTGTCGTTGACGCGCACGACGGCGCGGTCGGGTCCGACGACGGTGTCCAGCATGGCGGTGAGTTGCGCCTGGAGGTTGCTGGCGTAGCGTGTCTCGGCTTGCAGGGCGGTCAGGCCCGTGACCCCGGCGGACGCCCCCGTCGTGTTGCCCGACAGGATCGAACCGCTACCGTCGACGACGGTCACGTCGTCGGGCTTCATACCTTGCACCGCGCTGGCGACGAGGTGCTGGATACCCGTGATTTGGTCGGCTGTCAACGTGGCGCCGGGAGAGAACTTGAGCAGGACGGAGGCGGTTGAGCTCGCCTGCTGGCTGCTGAACAGTTGCTGCTGGGGGATGACGATGTTGACGCGGTCGTACTCGACCCCGGAGACCTGCCCGATCGTGCGCGTCAACTCGCCCTCCAGGGCCCGCGTGTAATTGATCTGTTCGGTGAACGAGTCCCCCTGAAACAGGCTCTGCTTATCGAAGAGCGAGAAGCCGACCACGCCTCCCTGCGGCAAACCCTGTCCGGCCAGCTTGAGGCGCTCGCCGTCCACCATCGCCTGCGGTACCAGGATCGTCGTGCCGCCGTTCGCCAGTTGATAAGGGATCTTGGCGGACTCCAACTGTGTCTGGATCGCGCTCGCGTCCGTAGACGGGAGGTTGCTGAAGAGCACCTGGTAGGTCGGCGCGCCCGCCCATGCCATGAGCAGGGCGAGCGCGGCGACGACCGCGGCGGAGAGACCGACGATGGTAAAGCGCTGGCCCCACGAGAGCCGGCGCCATAGACCTTGGACGGAAGTGCGCAGGTTTTGAATCATGCTACATCTGCATATTCATCAGGGTTTGGTAAGATTCGACGGCCTTGTCACGGACCTGGACGGCGAGGTGCATCCCGAGCGAGGCCTGCTGCATCGCGATCATCGCCTGGTGAATATCCGTCCCGCCGCCGAGCGCGAGGGTAGACATCGCCGTGTCGGCGTTCGTCTGCAGCCCCGACACGCTCCCGATCGCGTCCGTAAGCGACTGCGCGAAGTTCCCGCCCGTCGCGACGGCGCCGCCGCCCGACATTCCGGTCGCCGCGCCCGCCGTCGCCCCGCTCATGGTCCCTTGTACGCCCTGCGCGCCATCGGACGACGACATGCTGCCGAACATCGACGGCGTAATGGAAATTGGGTCCACTTTCACCTCTCTATATTTGTCGTTAGGCGCCGAGATAGTATGTAGGCGCTAGTCGCTGGTTGGTAGTGAGAAACGTGCGGTTGATCGCCTTGGAGGCGCCCTACGTCGGTGGCTTCACCGCCCAGGGCGACGGGTGTTTCGTCAAAGGGATTGCCGTGCGGTGGCCCGTCCCCACTGGGACCGCCGGCTTCCAGCCGGCCTTTGGCCGCCACAGTACAGGGAGTCTCCTGATTCCGCGCTAACTGGCTACGTGTTTACGTCCGCCCGAGATCGAGCGCGCGCATGGCCATAGACTTCTCGTCGTTGGCCATCGTGATGTTGGCTTGGTAGGCGCGTTGCGCCGCCATCATGTTGGTGGTCTCAGTGACGGGGTCGACATTGGGATAGGAGACGTAGCCCTTGCGATCGGCTTCCGGATTGGACGGGTCGTAGACCTGGCGCGGCGGGCGTTTGTCTTCGATCACGCCGGCCACCTGCACACCCGCGTTGGCGAGGCCGCCCGAGACGGCGCCCTCGACATTGCCCGTGGTCAGATAGACCTCTTCGACCTTATACGGGCCGCCTCCAGCGGTCCGCGTCGTATTGGCGTTCGCCACGTTATTGGCGATGACGTCCATTTGCAGACGTTCCGCCGTGAGCGCCGAATCCGTGATCGCCAGCGAGTCGAGTAGTCCCATGCCCACTTCCCCTATCTATACGGCCGCGCCATCGCGCGACGCCCCGGTTTCGCGTCGTGGGGGCGTTCCCTACCAGGGCACTGCGAGTATAGTCCTACGCGGGAGGAATATGGAAGGGCATAGGGGTAGTCAAAAAGTACTAGTACAGCTTGGCGCAAGTAACCCAGCGATTGGCGCCGGCCCGCGACTAAAGCTGCATGGCAAACCGCGCACACTGACGTGTCTCGACGGCTCACATAGACCGCCCACTTATTTG
>JAABUO010005527.1_pt1 | contig 14659 bp, 12 predicted proteins | sample 5559291 | NCBI WGS metagenome assembly JAABUO01 (sample SAMN10711878, study PRJNA513372) | rock metagenome | isolation source: Antarctica rocks | place: Antarctica: Victoria Land, Finger Mt sud | reverse complement strand
CAGAAATGGGAGAAGATCCAGCTACTGGAAGTGCAGCATGCACTCTTAGCGCTTACCTTGCTCTTCAGAATGGCAAGCCTGGAATGACCTATAGCTACGAAATCGAGCAGGGAACTTATATGGGCCGAGATAGTACGATCGATGTCAAAGTGACACTGGACGGAAGTGGTATAAAGGTAAAGCAGGTGCTGCTGGGAGGTGCCGCCGTCCTTATCACAAAAGGCACCATTATCGTATGAGGAAGAGAAGGTCACTTGTAGATACCGTACAACCCAATGGTAGCAGCAGTGAAAGATGGCATAAGAGAACGGGATGGTTCGTTACTATATGACGATCCGCAAAAATTGATAGCGAGAGATTATTTTGGTAGGCAGAATGCAATATTGACTTGGAGACCTCTTCAGCCGCTGGGAAAGCTTCTCGAATTTCAAGGTCTCACTATGGCCACCAATTGATTGGCGACGATCCAGGACACGAAGCGGACATTCTCGTAATGATACCGCAGGGTGTACCGTCATACTGCTTTAGCTTCTCGATTCTTGTGCAATACTCTATGGCTATGCAGGGGCTATCGCACTGCAAGAAATGAACTTCATGCAAATTCGAGTGGAAGAACATTGCCTGTCACTTTTGAGCTTCGAGGGACCTCGAGTGTTGCTTTGTTACAGTAGTCATGCTCTACTGCGAGGTCTCACCCTGCGCCAAGATTTGGCGCTAAATAGGCGACTTGATTGGTCCAAACATGAACTGCTTCAGCTTCCTCTTCCCTTCTCAAATCAATCGTCTTTCGCTTCTCCATCGCAGTTTCATCTCCATTATGCCTTCGAAGATGCAGAAAATTTGTGACTTCCACTGTCGTTATGTGCATAGCTAATCGCCAAGTCCGGCCTTGAGACGCTTTCTACTCCACAATATTCATGACCTGTGCAGAACAGCAATGCCGGCAGCGTCTACATTTCGTCTTTGCATTATTGATGCTCCCTTCATCTCATACCTGCCAAGATATCATATAGAGACGCCAAGTATCTTGAAAGATGTCTCTTGTTCTTCAAGCACTGTGTTTCCAATCCACTTGTACAACGGTTTATCGACCTTCTGGAGGGCTTTCTTTCTTTTACTTTCGACCCTCTATTCATCTCATTCTGCATACGTTGATCGTGTGACGTCTACTATCCTTAATCATTCTATCAATTCTTCTTCTTCCAACAGACAATTAATCTTCTAGCACCCTCAAATAAACCGCCGTCATGATTTACAACAGGCTTTTCGCGGCTTTGGCCATTTCTTCGTCGTTTGCTGGCTTTGCTTTTGGTGACCCTCGTGGCGGACAAGGTAAAAACGGAGGAGGCAATCAGGCCTCGGCATCATCTTCCGCTGCAGCAGCGGCATCCACAGCTGCCACCGGAACCCAGGCTCAAGGTCAGGGAGGGTCCCAAGCCGTGCTAAGCCCAGCAAACATCCAGTCCGGAAGTGCGTCAGATGGCCAGGGACAAGCCAGTGGCGTAGCAGTCGGCCAAGCTGCCTCTGCAACGTGAGCGATCTTCAGCCTTCCAACTATGGACACCTGCTTACCCCTCCCAGTGACCCAGCCAACTTCATCAACTTCTGCACGGGCAAGACCCTGACAAACGGCGCCCAAGTCAAAGGAGGGTCGTGTAACGGAATCCGTAAGAAATCCACCCTCCACACATTTTCTTTTCCTGTATACTAACCCCACCTGAAACTAGCAATGGGCGACATCCCGGCCACCACAAACATGGTCTCCACCATCATCACCAACCCCGCCCCGGGCCAAGCCCTGGCCGCAAACACCGACTTCAACGTAAACCTCCAAGTCGCCAACCTCAACGCCGGCGTCTTCACAAACCCTGTCGTAACCTACTACTCCGCCCCGCAGGCCCTCAAAAACGGCAACATCGTCGGCCACGTGCACGTAACCATCCAGACCCTCGGCGCCAATTTGGCTCCTGCGGCTGCGCCGGACGCTACTAAGTTTGTGTTCTTCAAGGGCATTGATGATCCTGGTGACGGGAAGGGCGGCTTGACAGCTGCGGTTAAGGGGGGTTTGCCGGCGGGGAATTACCGCGTCTGCACCATGTCCTCGGCAGCGAACCATCAGCCTGTCCTCATGCCTGTCGCTCAGTAAGTCTTCCGACAACCTCCTCATACCGAAATCCAATCTCACCATCTTCCCCCAGACGCGGCGCCCAAGACGACTGCACCAAATTCACCGTCGGCGGCGCTGGAGCAAACGCAGGCGGTGCCAATGCCGGTGGTGCCAAAAAGGGAAACGCAGCCAGCTCCAGCGCCGCAGCGGCTGGTACCGCCGCTCCTCAGGGTGGGAAAAGGCAGAAGGGGCAGCAGCAGCAGCAGCAGCAGCAGCAACAGCAGGGAGGGCAGAGGAAGGGGAGGAGGTACGGGGCGCCGAGTTTACCGTTTGAGGAGAGGGCGTATATCGTTTAGATAGGGTTTGGTTGGGTGTGGGGGGTTATGTCCCGGGGGGGTTCTACTTTTGTTGGTTTACGTAGGTATGAGGAGTGATGTAGAATACGTAATTTGGATGGTACTTGTAGAGTAGTTTCTCACCATTCAAAATCCATTTTACCAACTCGATCCTGACCATTTCTTGAGTGACTGTTCTAATTTTGTTCTACATTGTGCTCTCGTCCTAAGTCACCAACGAGCTTCGATGTGCCACTCTCGTGTCCGTATCACCCAGGTCTTTACTTAGTCCTCAATAACGCCAGAAAGGCTAGTCCCCGCCTCCCGTTGGTGTCATCTTCCACCCCATCCTCAGTCGCCCGTTTTTCAGCGCTGATCAACCTCTAAACGTTTCTGGGGAGACGCGCTAAGGTCGTAAAGTTAACAGAACGCCCGAGTAACGGAGAGGGATAGGAGCTTTGTTTATGGTTTTTTTGATTGTAGTAGAAGGCGTTTATTGCTGGAGATACAGTCAAAGGTTCCTTTTTTTTTGAGGAGTAACATGAATTCGGTAACTTTGTGTTTCAGTCATTGCTGAGTTGATATTTGTTGTGGTTGATTTTTGAGGGAAGATGCAGCTTTACGTGCTCGAAAGCATACAGGAAGTGTGAGGGGTTCGAAGATGCTGGTTTCGGTTTGGTTTGCTCGATTTCGTTTTGCTTTTTCAAGATTTCCGGCATGGAAACACAATGGTATCGAGAGAAGCCGGCTTTGGCTATCGCGCCGGCGGCAGAAATTTTGCGCCTCTGGAATGGAAATTCACACTGGGTTAGAAACCACTCCTTAGATATACGCTCGCAGGGATGCTATTCTTGACACCTGCTCCGCTAGCGGTGTATTCTTGAGAATCGAGTCGCCTAGACCTTCAGATTTTGCTTGCCACTTATCACAGATTTGTAGATTCTCTTTCCCTAGTTGTTGGTAGAATTTAAACGCCTCAAGGAAATTTACCTCAGTCGTAATAAGAAGAATATCACAGCTCTTGAGAAGTCGCGTTAGCGGTTCCAACGCCCTAAACCATGCAGTGCGGCTCCCCAGATTTGGGCAGATGTATTATGATACTACTTGGAATTCCATGTTTCTGAAAAGCCTCCACCATCTCAGAGAAGAACGTGTGGAGTATATGTACTCGTTCTTCGGCAAGGACTTCGTCACATTTGTCGGTGGAACCATAAAACCTGAAACCGAGTCCAGGAAATTGCAGCCTTGCCAATGCTGAAACATTGCGGCACTCGGGCGCTCGATGGTCCTTGGGCCGTAATGTACATTTCAGAACAGACTTGCGTTCCCAATCTGGAATTTTGTAATACTGTCGCCGTAATCGCAGCTGGCACATGAACTCGTACTCGGCGATTGACCGAGCCTCCTTGTAGATTCGGCGACTGACGAGGAGAATGTCGAAATATGTCGGGCGCTTTTCAGTGAGCCATCGATTCTGTCGTTCAAATACTACTTTCGAGCAGTAGATGTTTTGTGCGAAGCATAGGGTATAGATTCGGTTACGAATCTCTCCTGGTAGAGAGAGGAAAGGAAAGGATCCCGAAAATTCGGTAGGCTTTGTTGGGAAGCCATCAGACATCTTCATAATGGACGAATTATAAGATCAGCGAATGTAAAATAATACTGCGAAATGTGTGTCGAGATTGATATCGAAAATGAAGGTTCTTGACTGGACTCGAAAAAGCGACAAAGGATGATGAGATCGAGCAGAGAAGTCAAAGTAGTACGGAAGTACTCGTGAAGACACTTCTTCACATGTGGGATGAAGATCAAGAAGAAGGCCATTACCAATGAGTTAGACCCGGTCTTGGTGGGTTGCCAGTGTTGCAAATCCGCGGTCCTGGAAGCGTTGGCTTCCAAGATCTTCGTGGCTGCTTCATGACCAGCGAAAGGGATACGTAAAGCGAGTGTATGAGTCAGTATCAAAAATTCAAAGGTCTTGAGAAAGCAACGCAGTGCAGTTGTAGGACTCGAATATCGTTGAAACATAGGGTGTCCTTTGTGAAAACCTCAGTATGCCAATAACACCTATACTCTATAATTTTACCAGCGTAATGTCTGCAAGACCGCCACATGAACATTCATAATATCGTTCGTGAAGTCGCACTATCAAAATAAATGGCAGTTGCCTGTAAACTTATAAAATGACTCTGTTAAATCGTGAAAGAAGACTAAAGGAGAGGTATGACGAGGACTGATAATAACGAAGCCTTAATCACGGAATAAGTGCTATTAATTCAGTAAAGATATATCTTATGTTGATAGTGCGCCTGCCCTCCATCGAAGAAAACTTGGATGGAAGCGAATTGGCTCATTCAAATTCGGGTTAGCGTACAATCGACAACCGATCCACTTCCATGGCTTAACAACGACGTGCACTTGCAACATGTTGGGTGGTCTCATCCAATGTCAGAGAATAATGAAGATACCCGAAGCTAGGGTTCGATCTGTCAGCGCCACCCTCACAAACGCGCCATGGGCTCAGCATCACCATACTCGGATTCCCTAGGACCGCCTTTACTTTCAACAGCGCGAACACCACCCAAAGCTGTTGGAGATCTCAACGTACAGCATGTTGTTCTGGGGGACATTCTGTTCAAAACTTGGTATCCTTCCTTTTATCCGGAAGAGCTCGTTGGCAGAGAGCTAGAAAGGCTTTATGTCTGCCAGAGATGTTTCAAATACTCGAAAGAGCTCATGCCTTTCCTGGCGCATGTAGTCTGTAGCTCTCGTCTGATATATGGAAGGGGGCGCCCCTTGTGCTGATGTTTTGCTATAGGAATTGTGTCCGTCAAGGGATGCAGCTCCACCTGGCAAAATGATATACACTAAGGACTCATACGCGATCTATGAAGTTGACGGGGAGGAGCACCAGGTCAGCGCCTAATACACCTCCAAATGCAATGAAGAAGTCTGAGCTAAGCCACCACTATAGCTCTTCGCACAGAACCTCTCTCTGTTCGCGAAGCTCTTTCTTGATAATAAATCCGTCTTCTTCGATGTGGTATCATTCAATTACTATCTTTTGGTTCACACTCCTTTCGCCACCAGCGATCTGCCCCTGCAGCCACCCCGAATCATTGGCTTCTTTAGCAAAGAGAAGATGAGCTGGGACAACAATAACCTGGCCTGCATCCTTATATTCCCCCCTTGGCAACGTAGAGGCCTAGGTAAGATTCTCATGGGTGTAAGCTATGAGCTCAGCAAACGGGAAGGCCGCATTGGTGGGCCGGAAAAGCCATTGAGTGAGCTTGGGAGAAAAGGGTACATCAAATTCTGGGAGTCAAGGATTACAAGAGCTATACTGGGGATGAAGGCAAAGACGGCAACGACCATTAAGGATATTGCGGAGGCATGTTGGGTTTTACCAGAGGATGTGCTTGTGGTTCTACAGGAGATGGGTGTAATAGCGCCAAAGAAGAAAGCGGACGGCCGTGTAGTGATAAGTAAGGCGAGGGTGAGACTGTGGGTGAGTACTAACAAGGTAGACCTGACACCCCCAGTCGACGAGAAGGACTTTTTCGAGGAGTGGATACCTGAAGATGGGCAGAATGGACAGGTATAAAACATATTCTTCCGTCTAACGAATAATTAATGGATTATTGACCACAGTCTTCGGAGGCTCGCATAGCATCACCGCAGTAAAGGACCTAACACTCTGGTTCCCTCGAATTACAATACAGTACGAGTCAATACGGAATTAGTCAAGGACTTCCATGTGTGAGCACAACTCATCGCAATTCACTCTTCAACACACCTACTGTGTTTCTGAGATTCAGTAACCATTCCCCAATTGCTATCACATTTAGAGTATTTATATTTATCCTCATGCCAAAACCGAAGATCCATACTTTTAATTGCTTCCGCAACCCGTTTCTATTTTAGAAACATTGACCATCCCACTTATCTGCATTGCTAGTCTCAACGGCATCCGGTCTTTCGAAAGTCAAGATTACTCTGTGCCAGAGTCTTCGCTACCACCTCCTGCCTTGAACCACCCTACAACCCCATTTTCCCTTGCCCAGCTATCCAGCGATATGTCTTCTCCATATCCCGTTTTCGAGAGTCAAATTTTCCTTGAACCTATATTCCCTCCTCTCAACCATATGCGGGAGCCCGAGCAGTCAGCTCTTCACGGTTCCCTAGCAAGCAAGGAACTCGGATCCAACAGCGTCACGTCAGCCTCTCAGCAACAGCTTCTCGGCAGTTTGAGGGAGTGAGTCTTCCAAGCGCCTGTGCTATCCACAGCTGACCCTTGATCTAGTGCTATTGGATCTGGTAAATACCAAGATCTGACTATTGACTGTCAGGGTCGCCAATGGAAGGTACATCGACTGATCATATGTACACGCTCGAAGTTCTTTGAGAAGGCTTGCGAGAACAATTTCAAAGTACAAGAAATTTCTAAGAATCAAGACTGTACAAGCAAACTAATAATGCCAGGAGGGTATCCTTGGACGCATCAGTCTGGTAGACGATGACCCTGAGTTGATTGAGAAAATGCTTCTTTACCTGTATAAATGTGATTACCCAAAGGGTACGGGCAAGGACAACCCACTAGTCCTTCACGCCGGGATGTACGCTCTTGGTGACAAATATGACATTGGCCACTTGAAATACCTAGCAATGGAGTACTTCTCAGAGGCTTTGAAGGGGCACACTTTCAAAGACGACTTCTGCAACGCAGTCGCCATCGTCTGCAGCACGACACCACCATCGGATCGCGGCCTCCGTGACTGCATTGCTCCAACGATGAAGAAGTATTGGAGCGAGCTGCGTGGCAAGGAGAAGTTTATTAATGTTTTGAAGTCTAATTGCGACATCGCAATAGATCTGATCGATCACTGCACAGCCAGCACTGACAAAGTGGTCAACTAGAAACCTCAGGAGGCAACAACTTGGTACCAGCAATGACTGCTTTGCCCCATTTACAATGATATGCGGATGACCGACCTGAGCTGGTTTGGTGGCATTTGCTGTTCAGGGTGTCATACTAGCCGCAACAGATCGAAGAAACATGCCAATGCAAGAACGGGAGGCCTCTCACTCTCTGCTATGCTGAGTAATGCAAGAGCAGTAGTTTAGATGCGGAAATGCCATTTGCTAAGAATTCACAACCATGGCGGTCCAGCATGGGATTGTTGTATTCTCACATATGCCCTGCGTGAAACATAACGTGCAGGCATTCGACAGGTCCGGACCAGAGGCAGACCAGACTGTTTGTTCCATTCTAGTTGACAGTCGGAAGCTGTAAGCACTTTTCAAGCAATAATTGACACCTAAACGTTTGAATAACTTCCTCATGCCCTGGAAGAAATAATCTGATTTCCCGAATATTCACCAGAGTGTGAGCACAGCTAACTCAATTACGTAGTGGTTTCGAGAATATGTATTAAAGAAGTGGGATAAACTGAGACTGCGCAGAATCTAAATCCACGGATTCAAAAGGGTTGTTCTCTCGATCAGACTGTTTTATCATGTATTTCCACAACATTCTATCTCTTGCTAAGACGATATTCAGGAGGCTCTCCCCTCTAGGATGGCGCTTTCCTATCTTCATCAAAGTCATCGAGACAATTCACAAGAACGAGACTATATAATCGAGGTCTTCCTAGCTGTCTGATTCCCGTCATGAAGCAGCACAAGAAGGAGTTACAAGATCGAGCGGCTTTCATGGATTTGGCGCGATCTGGCGGTGACTTTACTGTGGAAGTCGGCGGTGCCGAGACTAAGGAGGACGAAGTATCCTGTCCCATTGCCCTAAGAAATCAAGACTCGATACCCAAAATCACCTTGTTAAATTTTTGCCACCGTTCTAACTGTGCTAGGTGCTATACAATGCCGGAAGTTACATTTGAAGTCTGTAATTACTGCTAACGTATGATCCGCGTTGGCAAGCTTGGGGGATTTTAGGGTGCTATCTAGCAGACTGAATATCTCAGATGGAGAGGTAGAGAAGGTGTTGAGTGTTGTAAGCGACTTGGTTCTTATTGCCCCTTGTGACGTTAATATTGATGAGAACCCAATCTGTATAAAAAGTCTTTGAGATATGTAATGGTAATGACAACCAAAACCTTTCGCAGAGAAAGCATCGTCAATTCAGTCAGCACTCGAAGACTAGGAAGGAAGCGAAGGGAAATTGATCAACAGTTCTTGAGTCTGCTCGACTACCTACTCTTTCAACTACTGAAGTTCTTATGCTCACATCTTTGCTTCATTCATCAGGGAATCAAGATTCGCTTACGTTCTTATCTCGTAACTTCATACATTACCTCATCTCTTCAACACGCGTACTCAATCTTCCAACATGACAAGCATGCCATCGAGTAAAGTAAAGGATTTGAAGGCCCGGGCGCAGGAAGAACTCACTGACGCTCTGCTGCTGTAGGTGACTTCCGCTCAGTCAAATGTTGATGCGCAAACTAACAAAATATCCAGAGCTCGGAAAGCTGACAGATACTGTGATCTGACCATCACATGTGGCGGTCAAAGCTGGAAGGTCCATCGTAATGTGATTTGTACACAATCCACGTTCTTTCTGAAGGCATTCGAAGGAGGTTTCAAAGTAGGTTACTATCTGTCAGCTCCCAGCAAGGCAGCCGATACTGAACGAAGTAAGGAAGGAGTGACCGGCACGATTGACCTTAAGGAGGACGATCCGGAGGCTATTGGGATGATGGTTCACTGGTTTTACAAAGGCGACTATGTGGCACACCCCAAAAACATCTACGTAACCCATCATGCGAATACCACACTGGTTGTCATCGTTTTGATCGCCCATTTGAACATTCATGCTATCGCGGACAAATACGACATTGGGCTACTAAAGGAACTCGCCAAGGCCAAATTCTTCGACGTACTCAAAGAGCACCGATACAGGGAAGACGACTATTGGATTAAGCACTGCTTTCCGAAAATCGTCGTAGGAGTTTACGACAGCACTACCGAGTCGGATCGTGAGCTTCGCCACTACATTCTAGCTATAACCAAAGACATTTGGGACTATCTACGGGAACAGCCATCGTTCATGGACATTGTAAGGTCTAATGCTGATCTGGCCGTTGATATCATCGATTTGTGGCGCGGGAAGAAGGTCTTCTTGACGCGTGGTGAGCCAGCGACCAGACATAATCTTCGAAACCTTCATTCGAGAAGCTGGGACCGTTCGACAAGCTTGGAGCGTTCGTCGAGTTGGGAATTGAATAATTGATGTGGCCTCTAGACCCAAGACTCATTAGGCTTTGTAGATGTCATTCGCTGGGTGTAAGGCGAGCATTTGTCAAGCAACCTCATTCCTATCTTCGAAAAGGATATATCAGGGTCTACATCCCTCTTCAGCCACCTGAACCCACACCAATATCACACAGGGTAAGCCATCAAGTCACCCGAAAAGGGGTGATGTTGGCTTTCCCCTGCGTTTCAAGGCCATGGAAGCCGCTCTTCTCAACTAATGTTAGTTCTCAAGGCTTTCAGAATCCACAAACTAGTCCTTAAGACTCGCACAACAAGAGTAACTTCAACAGACGACACCATTCATCAATCGCCTTATCCAAATCTGTGCAGGTTTTACGTGGTACGCAGAAAATCAAGACTGAGTTATCTTAGTTGAAAACTGCTCCTGATATTTGCTGAGTTGTTTCGATACATTGCCTGCAGTAATGAAATAGAGTGCATAGTAATCTATAACACAAGGGCCATCTCCCCTAGCATGAGTTCCTGCTCCACGCTTGCCTTCCTGTTCGTTCCTGCCACCTCCAGACCCATCTATCTGTTGGGAGATTTCTCCTTAATTTCTAAAAATAGGCATGATTATGCCTGACCCTTGAATGCCCCACATGCGCTCAAAATGAGTCGATACACGCTAGATAGGAGTGTAAGATGTAGTGTTGCTATAACGCATATGGGCCGATGAAGATTGTTGTTAATGGTTGAGTAATGGGTGGTCAGGTGTATTAAGGAGGGTAGAAGACGCCGTGAAGAACATTATGAGAGTACTTTGTGTGGTGAATTTCTAAGACAAAATTTTAGTTCTGATAGAAATTAGAGACTATGAATATCTGCTTTGCATACAAAGGAGCTACACGTGCAAAATTGAAACCCGAAGATTGTGTATTCCTCTGTAATTGAAAGGGAACAACTCAGAGTCCATCAAATAGCAAAGAGAGCAAAATAAATGTTAACCAAAATGGCAAAAGGTTCCGCTCCCAGTGGGAGCGTACATCCTGGGATATATCTACGTATATAATATTGCATCGGGGTGGTTTTGAACTCGGGTAACTTCTGCCCTATTGAATCGTATACGGTAACTGTTGAGCTAATATTTGATTAGTATGAAAAATATGGCCTTGTTGAGGTATTTAAGGATGGAAGGGGTCTTCCAACACTTTATGTTGAAAATGCCAGTAGGCGATGGGAGTGTTGGTGGGCCTCCTGGTAAAGAAGCATCCAATTCTAAGTGGCTTTCTAGAAACCCTGAAAATTTGGTAGACAAGTGAAAATCAATAGCACCCTTTTCTTCCTAGAACAAACCTACTTCAAGTATATCTGTAACACACGCAGAACACTAGGAAATAGAGAACCGGAGCTGATTTAACTAGAAGATCTACCAGATCAGGATACGAGAGAACATAATTACAATCATTGTTGTACTCTATAGCCTTAGACCTCTTAAATTATGAAAAACTATGAAATTGAACAGCACCAAATCAAACTTCGACAATGTTTGTGGGGTGGTAGTCACACAAGAAGCAAACCAGGTGGTAGGGCTTGTTTGAACACGCTGAAGAACACCTAATAGCCTGATAACACATCTATCTAACAAAATCAGAAAAATAAGGTAGATGTTGGAATAAAGCCTGCCATCTGGGACTAAGATTTTGATAACGCTCATTACTAATATAGATTAGCGCTCACTAGCGCGGCTAAGCGGATTCTGCCGCAACAGCAGAAACCCCGATTCTCCTCGCCTCCACCCTTGATGTTACTGGAGGCTTTTTGAAGAGGTAGCGGTAAGACCGTTTTCTGCGCTGCGACGACCCAAACCCGTAGAAATGTCTGACTGTGAGTTTTCCGTCATTAACTTCTGTCATCTACTAGTACTGACCAGTGGATTGATCAGCCGATTTTGAGACCATCAGACGTCTTCAAGCTGAGCGTAACGCTGCAGTGGTCGGCAAGAAAGGTTCAAAGACTTTTGATCCTTCCAACCAGCGCACTGACGTCTCGACGAAGGCATCCCTGACTGAGAGCTTCGATACGTCTCTTTACGATCGTAATGGTGGAGACAAATATGCTGGCTACAATACGGAGATAGCCGTTGATGGCGACGATGATGACATGCCAGACGCCGATGGTAATAACAGCCGGCGCCTTGTGGGCCAGTATACAGCCACAAAGGAACAGATGAATGAATTTGCCACGGGTGCTGGAGTGGAGGAAGAAGATATACTGCTTGGGCGTGAGAAATCAGCTAGAATCGCTGATCGCGAGACTGACTACCAAAAGCGTCGTTTGAATCGTGGCCCTCTTACGCCTACCCGAGCAGACCCATTTGCTGCGAACCGACAGGCGGGTGTACAGGATGAAGGTCAAAGCTACCGTGCGATCATGGCAGCGAGGGATATCGAAAAGGAAGAAGAAAGGGTAAAGAGGCTGATTGAGGAGAAGCTGGCCAGTGGAGAGAACGCCATCGTTGAGCACAAAGCCACGCTCAAGGCTGAAGACAGCAGCGATAAGGAGAACAAAGATGCTGGCTCAACAGCTGTAGTGGCATCCGGACGAAAAAGAAAGCAGCGATGGGATGTTAGCGCGGAGAGCACGCCCGCGCCAGAGGACTCTAAGTCTAAGAGATCTCGATGGGATCAGACGCCCGTACCCGGAGAGGCTGCCGTTGATGCTACGCCGAAACGCTCAAGATGGGATCAAGCACCGTCACTCGTCGACGCCACTCCGATTGGTCAACTTGGCCTAGCAACCCCTATGCATCCATCTCAATCGGTGGCTGCCGTAATTCCTACTGCATTTGGTACCGACATCTCCGCCCGAAATGCTCCTCTCTCGGACGAAGAACTTGACCTTATGCTACCAAGTGAGGGCTACAAGGTGCTTGACCCACCTCCTGGTTATGCACCAATTCGGACACCTGCCCGGAAACTTATGAGTACACCTGCCCCTATTGCAAGCTCAACTGGGTTTGGGGGGTTCATGATGCAAGAGCCGGAGAATGCTCGCGCAATGGGTAAACAGCTTCCTACTGAGATTCCTGGAGTAGGCGATCTCCAGTTCTTCAAAGCAGAAGACATGGCATACTTTGGAAAATTGGTTGATGGTGGAGATGAGAATGCTATGTCAGTGGAGGAGCTTAAGGAGAGAAAGATAATGCGGCTGCTCTTGAAAGTCAAGAACGGAACACCTCCAATGCGAAAGACTGCTCTACGTCAGCTCACTGATAACGCTCGTCAATTCGGTGCAGGCCCGCTATTCAATCAAATCCTTCCGTTGTTGATGGAAAAGACACTAGAAGATCAAGAGCGGCATCTACTGGTCAAGGTCATAGATCGTGTTTTATACAAGCTTGATGACCTCGTACGCCCTTACGTACATAAGATCCTTGTCGTCATTGAGCCTCTACTCATTGATCAAGACTACTATGCCCGTGTCGAAGGCCGTGAGATTATCTCCAATCTCAGTAAAGCAGCAGGTTTGGCACACATGATCAGTACCATGAGACCTGATATTGACCATGTCGATGAGTATGTTCGGAACACCACTGCCCGTGCGTTTGCTGTGGTTGCTTCGGCGCTTGGCATCCCAGCTTTGTTGCCGTTCTTGCGGGCCGTATGTCGAAGCAAGAAGTCCTGGCAGGCAAGACACACTGGTGTCAAGATTGTTCAGCAGATTCCTATTCTGATGGGATGCGCTATTCTACCGCACTTGAAAGGATTGGTCGACTGCATTGGAGATAATCTCAGTGATGAGCAAGCTAAAGTTCGGACAGTCACCAGTCTTGCGATTGCCGCGCTTGCGGAGGCAGCAAACCCGTATGGTATTGAAAGCTTTGATGACATCCTCAACCCCCTCTGGACGGGTGCTAGAAAGCAACGAGGAAAGGGCCTGGCGGGTTTTCTCAAGGCTGTTGGCTATATCATACCCTTGATGGACGAAGAATATGCCAATTACTATACAAGCCAGATCATGGAAATTCTACTTCGAGAATTCTCTTCACCTGATGAAGAAATGAAAAAGGTAGTCCTCAAGGTTGTTTCACAATGCGCAGGTACCGATGGTGTTACTGCTGGGTATCTTAAAGAGCATGTTCTCAGTGAATTCTTCAAGAGCTTCTGGGTCCGGCGTATGGCATTGGACAAGAGGAATTACAGACAGGTAGTAGAAACCACTGTCGACTTAGGACAAAAAGTCGGCGTTGGCGAGATCGTCGAAAGGATTGTCAACAATCTCAAGGATGAGAGTGAAGCTTACCGCAAGATGACACTCGAAACTGTCGAGAAGGTCATTGCTAGCCTTGGCGCTGCAGATATCGGCGAGCGGTTGGAGGAACGTCTCATTGATGGGGTTCTTCATTCTTTCCAGGAGCAGAGCGTCGAAGATATTGTGATGCTCAATGGTTTTGGTACCGTCGTTAACGCTCTCGGAACTCGATGTAAACCGTACCTGCCGCAAATCGTAAGTACTATCCTTTGGCGACTCAGCAACAAATCTGCTACGGTCCGGCAACAGGCTGCCGATTTGATATCCCGCATAGCCATGGTTATGAAGCAATGTGGAGAAGATGCATTGATGGGAAAGCTCGGTATCGTGCTTTACGAATATCTTGGAGAAGAGTATCCTGAAGTGCTGGGATCTATACTTGGTGCACTACGCTCAATCGTCACAGTCGTTGGCATCAATTCCATGCAGCCGCCCATTAAAGACCTTCTCCCGCGACTGACGCCCATCCTTCGAAATCGTCACGAGAAAGTACAAGAGAATACCATCGATCTTGTCGGTCGTATTGCGGATCGAGGTCCTGAAAGTGTCAATGCCAGAGAATGGATGCGGATTTGCTTTGAACTGCTAGACATGTTGAAGGCTCATAAGAAGTAAGTATTTCACTTCCCTACAACCCACTCTATCTATACACATGCTAATATTTTATAGGGGTATCCGCCGAGCAGCCAAC